>Ga0209208_10003260_pt1 | contig 23303 bp, 18 predicted proteins | sample S1TSphfallax_3_FD_187694 | JGI IMG/M metagenome (GOLD analysis project Ga0209208, IMG submission 187694) | Host-associated microbial communities from peat moss isolated from Minnesota, USA - S1T2_Fd - Sphagnum fallax MG (SPAdes) (version 2) | ecosystem: Host-associated > Plants > Peat moss >...
TTTCACTTGCGTCTCTTTCGTGTCCAAGAAATCGCTCCCTTCATCCCCAGCTACTAGCTCCATCGTCACTAGTCCTGCTGCAGCAGCAGCTACTAGGACCAAACACACAAACAACAAATAATTTACTCCCCGAGCACCTGGACCTGGACCATGATGAGTCCTCCCACCAACCCGATCATAATGAGTCCTCAAGCTGCAGAGTTCCATGTTTCAAGTATCGATGCGTCAACAAATCCCGAATAACTTCAAAAGCATCGATTGCAAGAAGGAATTTTGAACAAGTTTCAAGCATCAATTCCAAGGGCAAATCCCAACCAAAACCTTTTTTGAGGTCACAATCATCTTTTTTAAAACCTAAACCTTCATTCTTTTTTGCTTCACCTACTTGTTTGTTTCCTAATTAAGGGCTCATGGCACCTTCATTTGTGTTTCACCTACTTGTGTCAAATTCTCTAGTTGAGGACACAGGCACATTCAATTTTTTCTTGACCTAAGCCTTCAATTTTTCTTTAGTTAATTGTGTGAGATTTCTCTTGTTGAGGGTGCCACCTTCTGAATTTGTGTTTCACCGAATTATGTGAAATTTCTCTAGTTCAACACCGCACTTTTATTTCTGTTTCACATGTATAATTATCCAAAATTTCTGGAACCAATGGTGGCAGCGGTCCAATTATTTTTGTTCATCTATTGTGTATGATTCTCCAAGAAGAGCATAGGTCGTGCCATCATTATGTGCATGATGTCATTTGTGAAATGTTGTGTGAATTAGTCACGGGCACCTATCTTTTTGTTTATCACTTGCTTGACTTACCGATGACAATGAACATGCTTCAACAGATAGTTCTGTTGTCACATGTGCCTTCCCCCCGCCCCAATTGGACAGTCATGATAAAAGTCTTGTATGGAATCCATTGCCCCAGATGTACATATTTTCCCCTCAATTTTGATGTGGGTCCAATAATGATGGACATATACATCATTGCCCAATACACATGCTTGGACCATACTTGTTGGACAAGTTTACTTCGCACATAACTGACAAGGGTTTCTTTTGAGAGATTTGTGATGTAGCCAAAGCGGTAATCATCCAGAAAATAATTTAGCCAAATTTTGCTATCAAAGTTTTTGTTAGATGTAAAGGTAGAAAGAAAACAGAATCTTTCTATATTCTTGGCTACCTTCTGGAAGTTCACTTAAGACATTGGCAATTTGGAATTTTTTAATTTGAGATCTTTTGAATTTGAGCCATTTTTCCCATGAAAAATCCTTAGTATAGATTGAAATCATATTTTTCAGGTCAAAATTTGGCAAAAGTTCACCTAAAAAAAACACTGTAGCTATCAAGTTGCAAATGGTTGAAAACCAAACAAAGACCTTCCCTATCTAGTATCTATTATGTAAAAGCTCAACCAAACCTTTATAGGCTAGGCATTGCTTTGATGAAAACCAAAGATCAACTCCTACCTTTTCATGTTTCAAACCCCAACAAGTCTTTGACATCTAACGCATCTTGTATTGTCTACAATGTGGACCCATTCTTAATTAAGTATCCTCCCTTCATTTGGCTATAGTTCTCTAATTTCAACTCCCCCTTGGTTGAATTTGATCAGTGTGGGTTGACAATTAGGAGAACTGCACATGAGAAAGGGGAATCATCCCTTAAATAGTCCTTCCTCATATCACCACACAATGGAATTCACATCAAAAATGATATTTCTACCTTTCCAATAGAGTTGACTTATGACCTATAATATTCTTGCAGGGAAAGGAAGTGACCATTGTTAGCTTATTTTTTAATTTGACAAGTTAGAACCATCAATTTTGGTTTCAATTAATCAGAACCAAATCATAAAAAGTTTGATTATTATAAAAAAGTCTTGTCCTTTCAAACCTTACGTTTGTGACTAGCGATATGACTAGTGTTGAAATCAATTAATTTTGCAACTTTGATTGTTGCGGTCCCACATGTCCCCAAGTCGCAAGCACTTGGCATCACAAATGTAGCTAAATTTGGCATGTGCCAATTTGTAGTCGCAAATATAATTATTTTTTATAATTGTTGTACATATTGGATGAAAAAGTGAATGAAAAGTGAGCTCATATCAATCATAGTTGATCACACCCAATGACAAATAGAAAAAAAAAATTTAAACAAATTTCGTATGTATTATTGAGCTTACATAACAGTGTTTAGTTGTAAATGCTACTATTGATTGTGTGATTAAATTTTGCATTTAGATGAATAGATGAATGAAAATGTGAAGGGGATTGATAATTAATAACTGTGTTGGTAAGTCATAAATGGGTAGGTTGTAGGTAGCTCAAAGGTAGATATGGGCTCAGTAATATGTAGGTAAGTAGGCTAGAAAGGTATTTAGGCGATGTTAGGTTAAGTACGTAGGTTAAATGAATAACTAAATTAGGCAAGCTAGGTGCAATGTATGTATTAAGCTAGATAGTTAGGCTAAGTAACAAGTTAAGTTACCTAGCCTAGGTTATATAAACTACTTAAATAGCTAGGACCTAAGTAACGAGGCTACATAATTCAATAAGTAGGTAGCTTACATACACTAAGCTATGAAATTAATTATATTAAGTAGGTAGGTACATAGCTAGAAAGGTACTTAGGATAAAAGGGTAGTTAAACTAGGTATGTTACACTAGGTAGGTACCAATGCTAGCCGAGTATTAAAATTTTCTAATACCTGTTAGGTCCGATTTTTGCAAAATAACTAATAAAAAATTCTAATTTTTTTCTTTTTTTAAATGAACATTATACACCAGGGCAATATGTCAATTTATTGTTTAAAAAAAATTTTAACCAATTCTCACAGTGCTGGTTCTCATAAATTTGAAGATAGTTGATTATCATTTGACAATTTTCACAACACAATTATTACCTTTTTTTCAAATAAAACAATTATAATCAAAATTATTTTTAAAATATTGAATTTATTTCTTTTCTTAAAAATTAAAAAACCATAAACAATCAATTTTTCCATAAAACAAGGAAAACGTATCACCAAAACTCTGAGTTTGGTCATGCATGGGGTGAGATTCCAGAAAAAACCTGAAAAAAATACATTAGCATTCAAGGAGGGGTGAAACTCAGAAAACCATCAATTTTTATGTCTTTCCTTTTTCGTAAACGCCTACTTGTACAATTACAACAATTAGTCTCAAACCTAGTGCATTAAATGCTAAAGTTTTAACATTTCATACTGAGATTTTACTTTGTGGATACTACTGAAAGAGGGGATGGGGGAGGGGGTGAAAGGAGGCCCAAAGATAGGGTGAAAATAGGGTGACTTAAAGCATAACTCTAATGTTACAAACATTTTTTTTAAAATAATCTATTATTTAGAGTACACAGTACCCTGAGAATCTAACCCATGTAAAGGGGTTTTATTTCACCTGGGTCTCAATATTGTTAATTCATTGAGTCGGTTCTCACACAAGTGAGAACCGGCAAATCAGGTTTTCAGTCCGAGTATCACTAAAAATGATACCCTGAGAAGTTCAGCTAAGGATACTTGAATGATATTTGAGTAAATACTTGAAGATATTTTTGATACTCGCCTAACATTGATAGGTACTTGGGCTCTAGATAACTAAGCTATATTAGGTACGTAGGCTATGTAAGCTAGGTGGATTAAATAAGCTAAGTAGGCTAAGTGTTTAGGTAGGTTTAGGTTAAAATATTAGGTAAGTCAATTAGCTAAGGAACTTAGCCTAGGAACAAACTCATTTTCACACCAACATTCAGTTTTTTTTTTATTGGTGAATGTTTGCAAAAATTGGACCTGAAAAATGTGATTTCAATCAATAGAAACGATTTTTCATGAGAAAATGGTCCAAATTTGCCAAATTTGAAAACACCAGATTTCTACAATAAGTTCCAGTAGGTAGCCAAGAATATAGAAAGATCCTGGTTTTTTTCTACTTTCATATCTGGCATGTAGCCAGAATATAATTTATGTATAGTTGCCATCTTGGCTACATCACAAAATCCTTGAAAAAAAAACCCCCTTATCCACAAAATTTGATGTGCAAGCCATTTTGCTGTTGGGGATCCTCAAAGGAACAACTTTGAGACTCTTCTTGGATTTTAGGGCCATCCAAATTTAAACTGGACCCTCAGAATCCAGGAAGAGCCAAAATGTTGTTCATTACCATACGTAAGGAATTCTTCAAGGGACCTTACAAAAGTGAGAGATCCCAGAAAATCTATCTTCTACTTCTGTAAGGTCTCTCAAATTATGCCCTGGGATAGGCTTTCAAATACAAAGACCAATTTTGAAAAGTTCCTCATTTATTTTATCGCACCTAAGTTGGTATTAAGCTAATAAGAATCCAACAATAAAAACATGATCAAAGAATTTGAAGCCTTTACTTAGCCTCTCCTTTTGTTTGGACTAAAAACCCAACACCAAATTGGTCTGCCCTTATGATTAAGGCCAAGTAGTTGGAGTCCGCCTTTCAAGTTCAGAAGTTTTTTGCAATGAGCCTCTTTGATTCGCCCATTACTTCAACTTTGGAAACTACCCATTATAGAAGTATTCACTCCAAATGTACAAAGCATACATGTCCCAATGTTGATTGACCTATATAGGTTCCAAGAGGACAACATTGGGCAAAGTAAAATGTTATTGGGAACTTGAGGAATAAGTTAAAAATTTGTTGAGAACATGTTAAAAACATAGTGAGAACTTGATAAGAACATGCTGGGAACCAAAAAATTTAGATCCCCATTCTCCCCAAAAGAAAAAGAAAAATGGGTTTATTGGATGTATAATTTGATTTAATTAAATTATTACCAATGCAATTATATAAAGATTAAATTTGTAATTTAATTAGTGTTTGGATTTAATTATGATTTGGTCATAATTTCAATTAATGTGCATTGATTTATTCATGTGGAAAGTTTCTATCACATTATTGTGCATGAATTTACACATGATAATTCATGTAAAAAAATTTGTTATATTAATGTGCATTGATTCACACATGATAATTAATGTGAAAAATATTTGCCACATTAACATGCATGTTTAATCACATTGGGACCCATATGATATGTAACCATTAGGAAATTTTTTATTTAATTTCATTTTGGTTACTATATAAATGAGTGTTTATGACCTTTGAAAACACCTTCACTTGATGAGAACAACGTGTTGTATAAATGCAAAGTTTTATGAAATAAAATTCTAAAAAAAATTGAAATTTTAATTTTCAAATTTTTTTTGCATAGTTTATGATTGTGTGAAATCCATAGCAGAAAAATGATGTGACATAATGGTTACACATACAAAATAAAAAGATGAAAGGATATTTGTGTAAACAAAAACATAGATTTCCATAGCTATGTAATAAGCATACATAATTTCAGTCCTCTACATATTTGTTGGTCTACATGTGCATATTACAATTTCTAATTGACTTAACAAAAAAATTATTTCCAGTTATGTTCATCATTTATTTTAGCTTAGATTAATGTCATGGGTGTGGATTATAGGCACATAGGCCTATCTCCAGAATGAATTAACACCCACCAATGCACCAATTGGCCATTATATCCATGGGATGGGTTATATTTTTTCATTTAGCTTCAATTAGCCAACTTTTTTGGGTTTTGTTTTATGAATTTTTTTTAGGCCAAATTTTTTTCAACTTTGAGGTCCATACTACCTTCTTGTCTAATTACCATAGTGATTTATTGACATATCTACCTTATTAACCTACATCTTGACCCTACCTACCAACTCATAATTAACCCCCCTTCCTACTTATTTATTTATCTACCCTTTATTTTTTCATTGGTTAAACTTTTACCCTTTAGCAAAAAGCCTTTATTTTGTCGCTAAACCTTTGCTTCTTGACAAAACCTATATTTCATCATGACTAAACTTTTACCTTTTTGCAAAACCTTTTTATTTTTTATTAAACTTTTATCTTTTTTTATCTTTTGACAAAAAAAATATTTCTCCTAGACAAAACTTTTATCTTTTCGTAGCAAAAAAATTATTTTTTAACAAAAAAATTCTACTTCCAAAATAACCATTATCTCTCAACAAAACCTCTATACTTCTTAAATTTAATGGATGATTTATTGTAGTGGATGTGATTATCAAAAAATGCCAAAGATGGAGATGGTTCACAATCATGAACATTGGAGGAAGTCACATTTTTCTTTTTTACTTCTTTTTTATTTTTCTTGTGTTTTATTGTTTGCAGGTTATGAAGATTGGTATGTTGCTCTTCATGGTGTGTCTGCACTCAGCTTAGGTGTTGGTGATGGAGTGTTGATTATGTGATTGTGTGATAGAAATGAGTAAAAGTTGCTTGATGGAAGACGGTGTGCTTGGTTGTTGAAGGGGATAAATACAAGATGACTAGAGAAGCTAAACATGCTTGTTTTTCTAACTCTTTTTCATTGAATTGTGATTTGTTCTAGGAATAAAATTTGATGTTAGGAGTTTGTGAAAAATGCCTAAGTTCAACATCTATATGTTCAACGTCTATTTGTTCTACTTGTTAGCTTCATGAATTCCACTACGCTAGAGTTAACAAGCAAAACACTAGGTATTAATGAGTCAATAGGGACCTTATGACTCAAGAGTTGACAAGTTTTAGGGGATCAATGGGCTAGCCTTTTGTGGGGTATTTTCTTCAAGTCTGACATGCTTGGGTTTTCTTTTCGGTTATGGGAAGGATCAAGTACCTAAATATTTGGGAGCTTTGAGCAATTTTTCTTTAGTGGGAAGTTCCTGGGAAAATTGAAGAAATTGGCTGAGGAAGTTGCTTGTCAATATTTTCTTCTTCTTTAGTATAAGGTCAACAATGGGTTTGGGCATTGACACTACATTGATTGTATCTATTGTTGGGATGCCCACAATTATAGGCCACAATAGCCCACATTGAGAGATGATTCAAAGTGAACTAATCTGTCAAGGTCCATAGAATCAACTATGTTTGCTATGTTGTAGATAGGTTCAGTTTAGTTGGTTTGGGTTCATGTTTAGAATTAAGTTGTGTTGATTCCCTTGAGACCATAATTTTGTGATGAGTGTTTGATGTCAAAGTGTATGCAAAACTTTGTGTGCCCTCCTCTTTGGTGACAATGCCTTGTTCCTCAGGCATTATCCTACACTAAACACATGTTCAACTTAGATTGAAATATAACATGAATTTGACAATATCACAATTGTAACCTCAATGTCAGCGGAATCTTGTAAATTCCTGGTATTTATGAAAAACCATAATCTCATTGTCAATAATCAAGCAACTTTCTAATTTTCCTTGCATGTTGTATTTTATTTTTTGTTCTATAGTTGACAGTTCTAAAAATTCATTGTAGTCAAATCTGAGAACAATTTATGGTGTATCTTGTATCTCTTTTATCCTCAGGTGCAACAGAGGTAGATAGCAACTTGATGAGAACATGTTCATTTAGAATATTTGTTTCCAATGGCTTGCTTTGCTGCATATGTTGAATCCAGTTTCCAAATGCAATTTAAGGAACACATGAATCTATGCAATAAACAAGTAAGATTTGTTTCCAGTATTGAATGGTGATGTAAACTGCAAAGTGCAACCATTGAACGATTAGAATCCAATGATGGGAAAACATGAATCAAATGCCTTGACACATGTTTTTTAAGCCTAAATATCATATGTTGTGTTTATAACTCAGCACTAGGCATTGGGGCATTCCTATTACTCACAGAGGGCGGGGATACTTTTAGTCAATTACAAATGACCGAGATTTTATTTAGTCGCCCATGGACAGTTGCGATCATGTCTGTTTGCCTGCAAAGTTAAGAGTGTTTCTTACTGCATACTCAATCACAGACCTGGATTCTTTGTTCTTTCAAGCCCTCAATGTTTGGGTCATGGACAAGATTTGAACCCTGTTTCTACCTCACCCAATCTACCTTCCAGGTCACATGAATTGTGGCCAGAACATCATCCTATGCCTTCAAATCATAGTTGTAAGTCACGACGCAGGGTGAACCCCTTGCGGGGAGGGAGGCAACAGCCCCATCAATCATTAGAGAAATGTAAAAAGTACAAAGGGGGAAGGAAATGCCACCGGATGGTGGCATTGTCCTCCCCAAAAATGTTCATGTGAAGCCACTCTTTTCTGAAATTAATCTCGATGCTAGCTTGAATGGCAAGGTCCTTGGTGGGGCGATGAGATCCAATGGCCTTCCAAGAGGCCATACCGACTTCAACGGTGGCCACCCAGGCCTGCGTGAGAACTTTCTTGAGGGAGTACTGGTCCCCAAAGTGTCTCCTACATCTCTTCGACCAGAGGTGGTAGAGAATGAAGCTACGAAAAATGTCTAAGGGCTGTCTGAGGTAGGTGAATCCGCCGGCGTGGTAGGCAAGGAGCCCTGGGGGGTCGTCGTCGCGCTCAATGGTCGCTTCGCCTAGGAGGGCAAAGGGCCAGTTGATCTCAATGTCGTGGAGCATTTACCATTCGTCCCAGATTCTCTTGTAAGCATCCCAAGCGCACCACGCCATGGGGCACTCAAGGAGGCAATGTTGAGGCGATTTTTCAACGTTGGAGTTGCAGATTTTGCAAGTCGGAGTGATGCCCATGATTTGAAGCCAGGTTCCCACCAGGAGGCCTTGGTTGAAAGTTAACCAGATGAACATGCCCACCTTGCATGGGCGCGCGTTGTGCCATATCCTGGCAATCATCTGAGCGATTGTGGTGTTTCGAAAATTAAGGCTTTGGAGGAAAGTCACCATATTGGAGGAATGGGTTGACTTTCGAGCATTAAGGTAGCCCCTTTTGGCCGTGAACCCGAAGAAAGGAGCGTCTCCCAGGGGCGGGTTGGTTTTGCCAGTGCCACTCTCCTGGGTCCCATGGGAGGTCCTGAATGAAGCCTGTTTCAAATATCCAATACAAGGGGGCCTTCTTGCCAGGCGTCGGCGGGTCCCTGGTGACCTTGAGGGTTGCGCCAGGTTTCTCTTGGGAGAGGACTCTGATTGGGCGGTAGTTAACCGTGGAGATCGTGAGGGCCTGAAGAGCCGATACAGCAAACATAAGTATTCTTCGCTTTACGCCGAAGCTTGGAGGCGATCGTTGTGCGTGGTCTTTTTGAACTCGATTACGTTAGCCTTGTCTTGTGTGAGCTCGAGCACTAGGTACACCCAATCAAGTGGGTTGCCCGTGCCGAGGGATGGGTTGCCAATCCAGTCTCCTACTTGAATGTGGCAATCGTATTCGTCCGGGCACCATGGGATGCTAGCCGTGATGATGTCCCTGCATCTCCTATTGGAAGCATGATGGTTCATGCCTAACTCTGAAAGACCTTTCCATTCTTTGCTTTCTGGGTTCCATAGATCTTTGACCTAGGAGCAGCCGGATTGTGCAAACAGGCAGCCTTCGTTCAACCCACTTACTCCAAGAAGGGTGCCGCGACTATTGAAGATGGACAGGTTGCCAAATAAAGGCTACCTGAGGACTTCGGCTGAGGTTGTTGGGTCTGATTTGGTCAGACCTGATCTTATGTTCAGCCAAGTTCCAACGATGCTCTTCCACATCGAGCATTGTATCCTTTTCAGCTTGGGAGCGATGAGGAGCCAGTTGAGGTCTGGGTTTGTGGGGCCCTTGCCATGGACCAGGACCCTGGTTTGGTCGGCTTTGTGCCTCACCAGCTCCTTCCAGGGCTCCCCACTTGGAGCGAGACCCCTTACTAAGAGTTTAGCTAGGAGAGCTTCGAAAAGGGTGTAATAAATATGATTTGACTGCTGTTCAGTATTTCTGATTCGCCCATCATAATGATTGGTCCAAGTGGTTCGCTGTTAATACTCCCCGACCTATTTGTTGTCCCACTTTCAGTTTTATAGGTGGGGTTGTAAAAAAGTAAATAACTAAACTTGGAGGTGAAAAATATTTTTAGGATGCAATGGACATGTACTTAGCACAGCTGAAGATGCTCTAAGAAATAGACCATGCAATGTCATCCCTAAAAGTCCCCTAAATCATTGACCCAAAAAGGTGCAGCAAGTTGATTTCATAATGTTTCAAATCGTACCAAGAGGGTGGCAAGAGGCAGAGTGGTTCACAAGATCTCAATGTGACTGAATAAACAAAACAAACTAGCTTTCTTCATAGATAGATGCCCCTATGATGACAATCACTCATGTCTGCCCCTTGCACCATCCAAAGTCTCCAATTTTTTCAAAACATGACCAAATGATTTTTTAAGGGTGTTGCTATTTGGGGTACACAGTTGAAAAAGAGTGCATGGGTGTTATTCCAACACCCATCCACCCATTGATCTCCATCTTTACCATGCTGAAACACATATAGATATGCTGTCCATTGCATCTTCAAGTCTACAAATGTTGGTTTTAAATATTAATTTTATGGTTTTAGGCTTTGAAATGGCAGTTTGGGGATGAATATATAAAGGTGACTTGTGAGTCAATTGGATAGATTCACTAGTAGGAGATGTGGCTTAGTTCAATACAAATTTCACTCACATTTACATGAAATGGAGACAAATTCATGTTGAAGATTAGTAAACTCACTAAGCAGGCACACTGAACATGAACAAGTTGCCATGGACATAGTCAATTCACTAATATTTCTTTGAACAAGAAATTTACACACGACAATCAAATTATGTCATATTGTTATGATCAAGTATGTAATCAAATTACAATTTGTTTGTACATGATCAACATATAATATACTTGTATATGGTAGTTGGTAGCAGGCTTTCAACCTTGGTCTCCAAGGTGACTATCACATCAAATTTTAGTAAAACATGTCAAAGATTATATATTCCACCATGTTTATCAAAATTTGTTTTACAAATCCAAGGTTTAAACATGTATTTTTTCCTCATACTTTGTTCAAATGAAACAAATGAAAATTCATTCTTGAAGTTTTTCCCAAGGTCTTCACATATGTAATAAACCAACATATAAAAATTTCAACTCATTTGAGGAAAAACACATTTCAATTTTCTTTTAATAACAATTCAAAACATTTTTCTTCACCAAAAAAATGCTTTCATGAATGATTTGTAAACAGGCCTTTTTTTAATGAATTTTGACAATGTTTATTTGTTTATGCAAAATAGTTTTTGGCTAACATAAATAAAATGAAAGTATTGCAATTTCCCACATCTTAACTATTTATTTCAATTGATAATTTATTTTACTTTATTCTTAAATATTAAATGAGAAAATTTAAAATATATATAGTTTGTCCCCAACCATCACTATATTATATTCTGAATTATTTTTTGATGTATAAAGACATAGAATATAATATACATAATTCATTAGTTTGTATATTTAAACTTATATGATTTTACATAATGAAAATTGAATTTTCAATTTTTTTTTGCTTCATAATGTTTTCATTTTATTAATTGAGGCCCAAAATAAAAGATAACATTTTTTCACATCCACATACTTTTAAATATTAATTATTCCATAGGCTTTATATTATGTTATTAAACATTTTTTGGGTGCAAGTACATAGATTGAAGCCAATGGAATTACTTTACAAAAGGATTGTGAATCATTTTTAATCATTTTTTACTTTTTCATATGAAAGAATTTTTTAATGAAATATTTTGCTACTTGCTATTAAAAATACATATAATTGTCCCAATAGATCACATGTTTTGGGTTAATCATTGTTGAATAAAGATAAATTTCTCAAAGTGTGTAAATTTTGCCAAATTTTGCATTTCATCTTGAAAATTTATCATAATTTTGAATCATACCAAAATATGTTAACTACTTTAGGTTTTTTTTTTTTTTTTTAAATTTATAAACTACGATTTTGTTTTGTATGTGCACATTACACCCCATATACATGTGGTAAAAGACTTGTGAAATTTGAAAAATATTTTTGAAATTCTAAAAGTTTAAAATTCCATATCTTTTAAATTGTGAGTTTTTTTTGAATTTATGTAGTAGGTTATTATCATCTAAATTTTTTTACCATCAAAACTATATTATTACAATAGTCCTTTACCTAGTCCTTTGTAAAATTAACCACAATTTAACACAACACCTATTCAAGTTCAAATGTTTTTCTTAAAAACCAAAACCCAAAATTTAATTAATTTTTTTAAAAATTTTAATTCTACAACATTCATATTAATCATTTAACACAACTTGGAATGATTAACATAACTTCAAAATGTCAAAAAAAAAAAGTAAAAAAATTCAAAATTTTCACCATTATCTAACATTTTTTTGGCTCCTATCTCTATACTCGCACCCTTTTGTCATTAGTGCTTGGATTAAAATTGTTCACATGATGAGCATATCAAAAAATGTAGTTCACGATTTGAAGACTTGCTACTTCAACATTTTCCCCATCGTTAACACAATAGAAGGCTCAACATAATGCATTTTTGTTATGTTTTCTTCATATTTTTCTTTGTGGATGCAATTTTTGAAAATTTATTTGTATTTTTTCTTCATTATTTTTTATTTTACTACTTTTTATTTGGAGATTTCATTTTGTTGCAATGTTCCCACAATTTCCTTTTCAATATTCATTTCTTTAACATTTAATTCCATTTCATTTTCAATAAACATTATATTTTCATTTTGACTATATTCCATTTGCCACTAGAAAATTACAAAAAAAAAAGTTAAAATGGAGGAGAAATTAGAAACAAGTATATTTTTTGCAAAAATAGTGGGTTCAATTTTTTATGATATCAATTATGTTATGAAAGTCAAATCAAAACATTTACAAAAATTACAATTATGAAAAAATTATTCAATTGTCTCCTTTCTTTTCATCATCCAAAAACATTTAAGATGCAAAACAATATGAATTAATATTTTTTTGAATAGATGTATGTTTGAATATGTGTGTTTGTTGGTGGCCTTACACAGAACAAACCTAGAAATTAACTCAAAATAGAATTTGCAAACAAACACCTTGAAATTGAACATCTTGAAACTAAATGGAATTTGAAAAAAAATAAAAAATAAAATTGGAATTGGAATTTGAAAGAACCTTTAGTTTTTCAACACCTACACAAAGTAAAAGAAGGGTAGTACCAATTTGAAAAAAAGGTAAATCAAAGAGAAACACCAAAAAATAAAATAGTAAGAACAACAAAACCAAGATAAAAACTAAGGAGCAAAAGGAACAATAGTAATAAAGTTTTAAAAAACATTGAAAAATAAAGGAAAAACAAATAACCAAGAAAAACACCAACAAATAAATGAACAAAAGTAGCAAAACTAAGAGCAAAGGAGCAAAAGCAATAGAATTAGGAAAAATGTCAATGAATAAAGAAGCAAAAGCAATAGAACTAACATCACAAACTTCATGGGCCATGGTTTGGCAATAATAGTTGTGTGAAATATGTTTTTCATAAGTTCGTATAAAATAGACATGGATGTCATTCATTTATTGTGTTGTTTGAACATTGATGTTGAATGCATTTTTAAAATATGAATGTCATATGCCTATTGGCATTGTTTAGGCACGAATGTTGTATGTTTATTTGTGTTATTTACACACAAAAATCATTCACTCGACTTTTGTGTTAAATAATGCATGACATTCATATTTAAATAATACGAACCTATGAAATTAAAAAAATTGCACGAATTTGGAACGAACCCATAAAGCTTGTAAATTTATGATGAGGAACAAAGGGATAAAAATAACATAACTAGCAAAGGTGCCAATGAGCAAAGGAATAAGAACATCAAAACTAAAAGCAAAGGAGTAAAAATAGTAGAACCATGAACATAGGAAAAAGAGTAACATAACCAAGAAAAGCGTCAATGAGCAAATGAACAAAACCAATAACAAAGGAACAAAAGTAATAGAACCAAAAGAGGCAACAATAAGCAAAGGAGCAATGATAGCAGAACTAGAAGTAAGAACAACAAAACCTAGAGAAACTTTGACAAGCAAAGGAGCAAAAATAATGTAACTAGGAGAAGTGTTGACGAGCAAAGAAGTAAAAGCAACAGAACCAAGAGAAGCATGAATGAGCAAAGGAACAAGAATAAGAAGTAAGAGCACAAGCAAAAGCTAAACCTAAAAAAATTTACTTTACCGAGAGGAGGAGGAAAAAATTAATTTATAACCTGAAAGCCTTGTCTAGCAGTGCCTCCTACCCCTAAACTTAACATTTAATTTTATCTATCATCTAATTATTATTGTGAACTTTAAATTTTACTGACCACTTAATGATTGTTGAATGTACTAAGATAAATACTGGATAGAATTCAAAACCCTGACCTTGGTGTTTTTTAATATCCTAATAAGGTATCAATTAAAAACATTTATGACAAGGTTTCAAGTGAGCAATTCTCACCCCGATGAGAATCAGTGAACAGGTTTCAAACAAGATATGACCTTCGATAATTCCAGGAGATTTTCAACTTGTAACCTTGCCTGGTTTCAACCATTTTTTGATACTGTAATACCTGGGCAACTTCACCATAAATTTCAACAATGTTGGCCCCCTACCCTAGTGCTTTACCCTACACAAAAACCAGCCCCGAGAACATTTGATTTTTGGCTCATTTTGTCGTTTTGGGAACCTAAAGAGGCATAATGGTAAGATCATTACCGTAGTACTTTTACCATTCCTTCATTTTCTTGCTGAATATTTATTTATTTCTTGTTTTTTCACTCTTGCAATAACAAAAAGAATTTCCTAAAATTTGGGTGCTTTCAAAGGCATGACCATTTAGACTTGCAATGAACAAAATAACCATGTACAATGAACAACAATATAATTTCTAGAACTTCTGGCATCGTGGACAGCTAATTTTGAAAAAAATCAGTATTTATTGAAGATAATTTAATTATTGCCGGAATGGTAAAGGAATTAGGGTATACTTTACTTCCAATATACTTGGCCCTATTGGGGTTGGCATCTAAGAACCACTTGAGGCAAATGCCAAGCTTCCCCATTACTACCTAACCTACTATCGATTCAGTCTAGTAGTGTTACTAGTCATGTGATGTGTCAAAAGTGTGACGGTACCAATGAGAGGACAAACATTTTCTTTCTAACCTTTTGGAAAACCATGTCCATGTTGCCCTTGTGGTCTGCCCTCTTTGTAGGATTTGGTTTTTTTTTTCTTCTGGGGGTTCACTAAGACGTGCATCTTTCAATCTCCCTTTGTTGGGTGCTTTGTTTTATTGATGTTTTGCAGGTTTTCATCATCATTTTGGAAGCCAACAAGAAAATCTTATTGCTGAAGAAGAAACAACCACCAGGATAAAAATCAAAGACCAATACCTTAGGCAGCTAAGGGCAGCATGAGTAGTGTTTGTAGCCAAAGGGGCAATCATACATAAGACGTTATAGAAAAAGTTGGGATCATCCCTAAAAAGATTTAGCCAAATCTGGATATAGACTAAGAATACAGTTTAAATATATAATCATTCTACTATGTTTTTGACTACACAACAAAAAACCAAGTAAATGAATTTGACAATTTATTTATTTATTTTTGGTTTCATATGACTAAAAACCTCCAAAATCACTTCTTTTTCAAAATTTTAATTTTTAATTTCTTTTTTTGGTGAAATTTCGCCAGCAAAACAAACATTGGTTCATAGAAGTGTTGTCAAGTTTCGTGATGTGCAATGTTAAAGGGTTCAGGTTCTTGTGACATGGACTAATACCCCTTTAGTGGAACTGCAATTAGAACTTGACTATGCAGTTATGCTTTAACTAGAATCGATATCATGAAATATAATTCTTGTTGGGCCACATTGAACCTACACCCACTAGTGCACCATCCATTGGATGCCTGTTATTACTCAGTTGTGGATGAACCTCGATTGAATTAGTATATGGTTTCACCTTGGTTACCAATTGTGTAAAAAATAGGTCTCATATATAGGTGGATAAGTAAGAAAATAGGTAACCATTAGGTAAGTAGATGGTTTATACATAGGTAAGGAATGTTTTTGTTAACTACTTATTAACAACATGCTTGTGAGTTGTTAGTAGGTAGATAGGAAAAAACAGCAATTGAGCTAACCACCATGGTTACCTAGGGAATTGGAACTAAACATAAAATTGTTTCTTGACCACTTACCATACATCCTTCAAGCCAAAGTGAACTAGCAACCACCAATGCACTAGTTGGTTGTTCTGTCCACTGGATGAGTTGTGTTTTTTCATTTGACGTCAGATGGGGTTCATCACAGTTCATTTCTTTTTGCTACTAACCATTGTACTTTTTTTTTGGGTTTGTTCTTTGTTGTTTTTTTCATGGACTTGACCTCACACATAACTACCCTACTCACCTTCTTACCCTCATAAGTATTGTACCAACCTTGGTACCTTATTAATTATCCCTTATTGACATAACTAGCTTAATAATTAGTTATCCTATTGACCTAACTACTATACCAACTACCTACCCTACTAACTTAGCTACCTTGTTAACTACATACCCTACTGATTTAACTTCTCTACTAACCTAATCATTGTATTAACTACCTACCCTATTGACCTAGTTGCATTACTATTTAACAACCTATATACACAACAACCCTATTGACATAAATATTCTACAAACCTAATCACCTTACAAGGTAACTTGTTTCTTACGTACTAACTTGCTTATCTACCTAACTATCTTGCTAATGTAGCTTTCTTCCTACCTATTCTAGTAACTTATCTACCTTGCTCTTTGAATTCCCTTTCTATTTACTAACTTGCCTATTAACCCAACTACGTACCTATATACCTACTTACCTACCTACATGCCTACCAACTTTAATAACCTAACTACTTTGCTCCTTGAACTTCCTTTCTACTTACTAATTTGCCTACTAACCCAACTACCTACCTATATGCCTACTTACCTACCTACATGCCTACCAACTCTAATAACCTATCTATCTTGCTCCTTGAACTTCCTTTCTACTTACTAGCCTGCCTACTACCCCAAATACCTACTTATATACCTACTTACCTACTTATGCACCCACCTTCCTACCTACCATTATGTTCACCTACCCACCTATGTTTTTTACATAGCCAAATACCTAACTAATTACCTACTCACTTTTCCCACCCCTCTAACCCCCCAATCCTACCTATTAATTTATTAAGGTTTGCCTTAGTTCATGGATGATAAACATAGATCGCCATATGTAGCTATTACAAACAATTTACAATGGAAACAATGTCATAATTGTAGCCATTTTGGTTTAGTTAATGCATATTTTACTAAATTTTGTTAACCTAATTTATTTATGGAATGGACATTACAATACATCTTTTCATGTAATTATTATAAGTATGTATTATTGAATTATGGTATAGGTTTAAGGTTGGGACACATAAATTACTTAGCAAGTTTTTCACAAATATATAGTAATTAACCTAAACTATGCTAAATTTGGGGGCGGGGGGGAATTTTAGGGTTTAGACATATTTGAAGTAACACAATTTCATTCTATATATTTGTGTGATATCTCCAACTAATTTTTTCCACTCTCTTTGATTTGATTGGTTTTGAAGATTAAGGTTTTTTTTCGGTCAGTAAATCTTTGTAATTTAAAAGATTATAAATTTGGTTTCTAAATTTTATCTTATGTTTTTTTTAATTTTTTTTGTTTTGCATTATATAATTTGTATATTTTGTATAGTTTTTTGGGTTTAGGGCATACATCACTAGGACTTGTTTTTTTAGGGTTTGTATAGTTAAGGTTGTAATAGGTTATGACAAAATATCATTTGGATTTTTAGGGTTATGCCTTACGATTTAATGTTCAAAAATTTGGTTCATATATTAAGGCTTAAAGTTTATATTCTAGACTTTGCTCATTGTATTGGTTTTTTTATTTTATCACTTGTTTATATCTATAACATAATTATGAATCTCCTTTGTTTCCATATGTTCCATAATTGTTAAAGTTCAGTATTTCCTAACCCACTTTTGTTTAAATGCAATACCCATATCATATTGTGATAATTCATTGAACATGAAACATATTTGATTAAAATATTTGATTCCCTGCCAATACATCATGAAATTCATGTTTTCAAAATTATTTATTCATTTTATAATATGATTTAACATATATCAAAATGAACATTATGCAAAATTGGTCTTATTAATGAATCAAGGGGCTAAGGTTTAATGTAAAATTTATTACTTAATGTTAGAATTATGGTTTAGGTTTAAGGTATAGGACATATAAAGTAATTAACATTTTTTTTACAACTCTATAATAATTAAAATAAATCTAGGTTGTATTTTGGGCAAAAATTTTAAGGCTTAAACATATGTAAAACAATGTAATGTCATTTTATATTTTTTTTAAGAAAGTGAAAGAACTTAACTTGGAAATATTACCAAATGGTATGAAATATACCTTCTTTTTTATTTTGTTACAAATTTTATTTAATTATTCAAAAAATTAAAGCCAAATTTATAGTTGGTGAAAATAAATATGTGTGCGGGTATTGCAAAATTATATAAATACCTAGCCCTAAATGCAATACCCATATTCAAATTCGTGTTGATATAATCCATAGGTGATTAAGGTGACCTAAGGTGTAAACCCAACCTTAAATGCAATATTCACATGTAGGCTCATTTCAAAATAACTAGTATGTAATTTGGGTGGCTTTTCAATGAAAACCAAAGTTTATATACAATACCTGCATGCAAGTTCATTTTGAAATAATCCATAGGTGATTTAGACAAAGGTGAATGATCAACCTTAAATGTTATACCCACATGTAAAATCACTTCAAAATAAGTGGTGTGGGTACCCAAAATATGTTTTTTTATATACCTAAATTAATTCTATGACAATTAATTATCATGAATAATAATCTAACATAATGATTTGAATAACTTATCAACCTAAAAAAATTAATTAAAAAATTAATTAAATATCAAATTATTGATTTGATTTTTTAGATTTAGATTTTAATTATATGAATAATTAAGGTTCAACCAAATAATCAGTTAATTAATTTTTTAAAAAATGATTGCTTAAATATGATAATGAATCATTTACATTATGTTAAATAAATTTTTAATAATTCTTTAATTATGACATTATTTGTTGATAGTACACTAAATTATTATGTCATATGAGGCCCATAAATATTACAATGGAAACCTATATGCAAGTATTGTAAAAGATGTTAAAAATCAGCAACTATTTATGGATTTATATTCGGGTACTATAATGGATGTTTTAAAAAATCAAATATTAGATCTATATGCGGGTATTGCAATGGATGTAAAAAAACCAATAATTATATATAAGACTTATATGCGGGTATTATAATGGATGTTAAAAAAATCAGCGACTACTTACGAGACGTAGATGCAGGTATTGTAATGGATGTAAAAAACCAGCAACTATTTATGAGACCTATATGCGAGTATTGCAATGGATGTAAAAAAATTAGTAACTATTTACGAGACCTATATGTGGGTATTGCACAATGTTCATTTTGATTTTTGTAAACTTTAGACAAATTAATGTTACCTATTCATATGGGCTTATTTAAGTTTTGATTCTTACATCTAAAGTACTAAGAAGATTATGAAAAAAAAGATAAATATGATTAACCATATACCCATCAAAAGAATGTGATTAGAATAAAATATCATATTGATAAAAGATGTTAAAAAATGGTCGATAAAAAATTGCTAAAAAACCCAATGGAAAAAAGGTTTTCTATAATATATATTTAAAGATTAAAGTTCAAAAATTGGGTAGTCCAAAAAATGAAAGGGTTTTAAAAACCTAGCTAATTATATAAAGTGGAAACCTTAAACCATATCATTATCTACAATCTTGTGTTTAATTCGATAAACAGTGTTGCATTTGTAGCCCTTGTTACATGAAGAGTAGTGTATAGATGGTGATGGTGCATTTCAACTTAAACTTCATTTGCAACAAACTTTTCCTTTGTTGTGCCCTGAACCCTATAAACACCCAAAAACCAACAAATTAAAACCTTTTGGCACGAGCTCGACTAACAACCTTTTGATCAATCCACCTTTGCATGGCCATGGCATATCACAAGATGCGAGCATTCATTTAACATGGTCTTGATGACGAGGACCTCCTTTAGAAGTTGAAGGCCTCCTAGGTTTGGCCTTTTTTACCACGAAGCCATGCACCTCCTTCAAATGCTTGGTCAACAACCATTTGGCACAATATGCAACAATGTAGTTGCCAACTTTACACTTCCATTTCAACCCAACTTTTGTCCATTATTTGTCCTCTTGAACCATATTAGGTGGACAAGGAGGTGCTAATGGTTGAGAGGCTTGGTCGATTTCAAGTTCCAAACCTAAACCAATAAAGTTTTTTAAAAAATCATTACTTTGTAATAAAAAATCCTAGCCCTAAAACCTTACACATAAAAAGTTCAAAAAATAAAATGCAAGTATTACAAAACATAAAATCACACAATCAGATTTAATTTTTACAAACTCTAGCTATTTTTAGGTATTGCAATAATTTTTTCTTGACAAAACAATTGGGCACCTTCCATCAAATGATGAAAGGTGTGGATATATTAAAAAACACTTATAGAATTTTTTTAGTCTACATTTAATTTAATGTATGTACATTCTAAAACAATTTAACCCACCATTTTTCGATCGAAATTCCTAATCTATATTAGGAGTGATCTCATCATTTGAATTGCAAACTATCACCAACTCTAAGTCACATAGATTGTTTGATTCATTGATTCTCAATTTTGATGGAGCAACATTTTGTTCCCCAAACCTGGTTGTAATGAATTAACATTTTGTTTCCCAATTGTTTGTTTTGATGAAGCAACATTTTGCTTTTGAACTTCCAAATCACCACCACTTTTTTTCAATCTCCTTCCTCTAGCCATTATAACCTTCAACACAAAAAATATCACCATTTCATTGTTAATTGTCAATTCTAATGAATTAGACCAAATAAACCAAAAAAGAAAAAAAAGAAAAAAAGAAAAAAACGATGGTAGTCTGTTACCATCACCTTCTTCATAACACCATGACCATAGAAGAAAGTCATGACATTGTTGTCGTCACCTTCTTCGTAGCAAAACTATTGAAAAAAACGACAAAAGTTATCATCACTTTTTATTGCAATAAAGCTTTTGAAGAAGGTGATAACAACAACATCGTCCTCTTTTTCTTCTTCTTTGCAACACCACCATAGAAAAAGGCGACGATAGCAACTATTGTTGCTTTCTTCACTACAACAACACAATAATTGCCATTGCTTTCTTTTTTGCTATAATAGAATCATAGAAAACAATGACAACTCATTGTTGTCGTCTTCTTCTTCTTAAACACAGAGAAGAAGGCGACAATAGTAACGACCATCACCTTCTTTGCTGCAATAAAACCAAAGAAGACGATGATGGCGCGATGTCGTCTTCTTTTTCTTTACAACACTACCATAGAAGTAGACAATAACGTGTTGTTGTCGTCGCCTTTTTTGCTGCAACAAAACCAAAGAAGAAGATGATGACACATTGCAATTGTTTTCTTTTTTTCAAACACAAAGAAGAAGGTGATGGTAATAATTATAGTTGTTTTTTCCCTGCATCAAAACCAGAGAAGAAGACAACAAGGCATTGTTGTCGTCTTCTTCTTCTCAAACATAAAAAGAAGGTGTTGTCGCCTTCTTCGTTACAATAGAACTAGAGAAAAAGTTGATGGCATAATGCCGTCGTCTTTTTCTTCTTTGCAACACCATTGCTAAATAAGGCAATGGTAGCTTTTATTGTCATTTTTTTCTTCTCTACAACACAACCATAGAAGAAGACAATGGCAATGTGCTGTCATCTTCTTTTCCTAAAACATAGAGAAGGCGATGATAATGTCACCTTCTTCATTGCAACCTAAAACATAGAGAAGGTGATGATAATGTCACCTTCTTCATTGCAACAACACCATGTAAGAAAATAATAAAAAATATGAAAAGAAGGGAGGGAGCTTACCTTCAACCTCCCGCTCTACCCTCTCATTTTTTATTCCCACTTCAAGAGTGTTGTCTTGGTTCGCACTTTTGCCCTCTTGCTTTTGGTTGGCAATTATGCCCTCGTACTTCAAACTCCTAGTTCTGCCCTCTCACTTCAAGTTCTCCCGAGCTCTGATTATGGAGTGAGTGCAAAATGAGGTGAGGTAGGAGGGGGGAGGTAAGTAGGAGGGAGGCAGGTAGGAGAGAAAAACTTCGGGGCAGAGAAGAAGCTGAAACCAAAAACCTTGGGTAGGGGAGGATGTGTTTTTGGTTCATCCCCAACACGCCTTGAATGGCCTCATCCTCAGCTAGTGCATTGGTGATTGCTGGTTCACTCTAGTCATATCCTTCACGGTGCGCTCGTGGGGGCTGGTTCACTTTGGTGCAATTCTTGAACACTGGTTCACATTTTCTTGTAGAGTAATTCCACCCCTAACCCTTATTTGTGTCTGTAGTAGTGTTTATAAAATCCAACATATTAAAGATATCTGTAAAGTTATTCATAGTTGGGCCTAAGTTGCACCCTTCATTTGATGCTTCATCCCCTCTTGACTATTATCCACAAAGTCATGAAATTTTATTAAATAACAGTATGAAATGCTCAGACTCAGGATTTAAATGCAGGAGGCTCCAGAGCATTCATAGGTACAGTACACATTTGAAATGGTGAAACTCAGCACTCAATGAATAAGGCTCGAGAGTAATTATAGTAGTTGTACATCCTTTTCATGTATGCATGCATATTTTGCTTCATGCATATTCAGTGACATATTTTGGTGACCGGTAGTTGCTTCGGAAAGAGTATCTCCACCAGAGGCATGCAGAACATCTAGAGAACATGCAATGCTTGTGAAAGGCAGTTCGCAGTACAATGACTTTTTCTCAATTGGCTAGCTATAATAATTTGTTGGCTTGGTTTCTTGAGAAGGGCACATCTTGGTTTTGGGATCATGTATTATTTAAATGCCCTTTTGTGACATCGAAGGTCATAAACTTTATTAAGTTCAAGTTTTAGACAAGGACTAGCTCATGGGCCTTTGTTTTTTCTTTTCTTCCCACCAGCACTTAAGAAACATGGAGTTGTGTCCATATTCAGTTTTGACAAATTTTAATTATTGTGCATGTCAAAGATATGCAAAAATTTACAATTGTGGCACCTTAAAAAATTTCAATTTTTTTGAAAAAAAAATTGAAAAAGAGAAACAAAACTTAAAATTAAAACCCCTATAAACTTAAAAAATGTGAGTGTAACTCACTAACCCAATTCACTATGGGATCTTAAACATGAGCTAGATCATCACAC
>Ga0209208_10003261_pt1 | contig 23295 bp, 27 predicted proteins | sample S1TSphfallax_3_FD_187694 | JGI IMG/M metagenome (GOLD analysis project Ga0209208, IMG submission 187694) | Host-associated microbial communities from peat moss isolated from Minnesota, USA - S1T2_Fd - Sphagnum fallax MG (SPAdes) (version 2) | ecosystem: Host-associated > Plants > Peat moss >...
CTTTGTGTTTACCCTTTCTTGTGATGATCACTAACGGTGACGCTACATCAGAAAATTGAAAAAAAGAACACTAGTGTACATAAGCGTACACAACAATGTTATGATGGATCCCAACAAGGAGTTTTTTAAAAAATAAATCTAATATTATTTATTTACTTATTCATAAAATTAATTTTAAATAAGAAAATTGGGAAAAAAAATAAATTTAAGGGAAAAAAAAATCAAATGTTTACTAGAATTAAAAAATCCAAAATTTTCCCAAATTTTTTAGGTGCAAAAAGCCACATTAAATTTTTTTTTTAAATCATTGTTTGTTTCCTTATCACACCTGATCTGTAAAGAGCCAGTAGTAGGTCCCCCTATGGGCATAGGGAAGAGGGAAAGAGGTTTTGGATCACCCTGACTAAGTCGTCCAGTAGGTAGTGTCAAAGTGATGGACTCAATCTTGACCTAATTTTTGAACCATTCAACTACACTTTTTTTAAGAAATTCATTCAGTGTTTACGATAGCAATGGAAGTTCACAAGTTTTGATGAATTTAAACAAGTAAAGCATTACTACTGTAGTACGTGGGCGGCTTTGGCATAAATTATATTATTTTTCATTTTGTCGAATTTTGGAAAAATTATCAACTACGTATGTAAGTGGGTAATAAGTGCCATAGTTAAGTTGGTAAGGTTAATATATAAGACACTCGGTGGCTATGTGCAAAAAGAATTTGTTCATCAACACCCCAGTTTCAAGCCAGAAATATTTTATAAATATTTTATTTAAAAAAAATAAATTTAAATTATTTATATATATATAAAGATTCTCAACCCAGGTTTTTAATATAAATCCCATTTGTTCATATTGTCATTCATTTAAGGTATTAGTAGGGACAAAATTTTGATATGTCCCTAAAAGCGGGTTTTTTTTTCCCGTAATTTTGTGAGGTTAAGGTAAGTGGGTTCACCAGTATCCACAAAAAGTCTTAGCCAGGTTTGGCAAGGTAAGTAGTAAAAGTCAGGAAACCAGCTATTTATGGCAACAAGCTATGACTTAATGCGGAAATATGGCAAATTGCGGCCAAAAAAAAAATTCCCTCAAATTTTGGCAAACTTTTTTGTAATTAAAAAAGGAATCTTGCAACTGAGAAATCTGTTTTTATATTGCATAAGTGCAAAATTTTGCACAAAAAAATATGGCTGGTCCCTAGTCCTTATGAACAAGTTCAAGTTTCCCTTGGGAATATATATTCATATATTCTAATGTATATATTACGCCAATTAATGCAAATAGGTGAAAAGCTAGTGAATGTACCAAAAGGACTAGAACAAGGGGTGTGTGACACTCTAGGCGTTGCCAATTACCTTAGAGAGGATCTTAAGGCAAAAGAAGAATTATGGAAACTCAAATATTTCACCATGCAACAATATATTAATCTTCAAAAAATCCTCTAAAAGAAGCCAAAATCCTTCAAAATATTATAACTCTATAACTAATCTCAAGTTTTGACACAAGCCAAAATATCATCTTTCCAAAATCCTCATATAAAGGTAGACCTACTACCAAGTAGGGGCCAAAATCCCTTAAGCTACTATACTCTATAATGAATCTAAACACAACAATATATCCTTGCCTTGGTAGACAAGTTAGACAAGGCCAACAAAAACATGTTCAATGCAAAATTGCTTTTTCTACACTATGAAGGAAATTGGTCCAGAAAAAAAGGTTTATTACAATGCACAATTTAGGAGAGCTGACATATTCAACAAAGCATTATTTGCCTTTGGGCCTTTGGGTGGCACCCTCACATGGTTGTATCTTGGATCATAGACTATCTGAGGCCATTGCTTCCACATGTAGAGAGATTTAGGACAAGGTCCATTAAAGTAGAGTGGCTGTTGTACACACCATATGGTCTTCCATGAAACAAAATGGTAACAAAATGTGTTATTTATTGCAAGATATGCAGAGTTTGAATTTTTTTGTTATACAACCCTTGTTTACCAATCAATATCCTGAAAAGGTTTGTTTCTCATCGAATCAATGAAATTCTCTTGCAATTTCAGAATATAACATGAATATGCTCTTGTACCAAAAAAGACTTTCATCCAAGTAGACAATTTTTGGGACTTCCATGCAAATCCCAATATCAAGGATCAAGTAGCTTTGCCCTTACATCTTCAATCTTTTCACATAGAGGAGGTGATTTTATTCCTCAGTAACAAGAACAATTATTGATCAATTTGTAGAAAGATTTACCTCATGCCAATTTTCATTCAATTTAGAAAAAACTTTCAGTTCACTCCATCTTAGGTGAAATTCTTGAACTACCGAAGAGTGGCTGCAACAGCAACACTTGGTATTTGTTGATGGAAAACCTTCCAAAACAAGTATCAAACCAAGTATCTAGACCAAGTTAACTGGATGCTGGAAGCAACACAGGTTTCAACTTTCAACTGGCCTGGTCTGCACTAATTCAAGATCCATGAAAAATGCTAAATACCCACCATCAAGCTCTGTCCAGCACACTGAGCAGGTGACAGTCCATGGCAGTGCATGGTTCTTCATAGGTTTTGTCTTATGTTCTGCCCAAAAAGAAAAGAAATAAAAAGGAAACCCCTCCACTTAGCAACTGCTGCAAAGTAGGCTACTGGTTTGGACTGTCAGTGGTCTCCCTGCAGTGCCTGGAAAGAATCCAGGTGATGGCACAACGTCAAAATAAAAATAACTGTTTTGTCAGAACAATTTTTAATTTTGTGAGGCAGGGGAGCACAAACTGTACAGAACAAATAGAACCATGCAGTGCTTCAAAAATAGGCCTGGACAGAGAGCTCCATGGGGAGCGTCCAGTGTCTCCCAAAATCAATTAGTCTACAATTACAACAGTCTTGCATTCAGACACAGCTTAAAAGCATGCACCCCACTGAAAGGTTTGACATATACATGAAGGGCTGGTTCAGAAGGAATAGCCTTGTAGGGGAAGGTCCATTGTTAGCCATGTACAAATCATCCACATGTATCTGCCTCCCTAATAGCCATCTAGCACCTACTTACATACCCTACCCACTTACCTATGATGCCCACCCACTTACATAGGTAGTGCGAGGTGGAAGGACAAGTCTTTTACCAAGTGGAGAATTCTCTCTTTAGTACCCAGTATTATTGCACCCACCTTTTTCATGGAACTTGATGCTAATGGATTTCTAATCTTACTGCAGTAATCAGATATATATATAATCTTCCACAAAAGCACATCTTAAAAGGTCAGTTGCCAAGAAATCTCCACAACAAACACTTGGAAGGGTAACATGACAATAAGCATGGTCATAACCTCATGACCTTGAATAATAAATAATGCATTTGCTAATGATTTTGGGACTGCTTGTATACAACCTTGTTTCGCTCTGTCTCATACATCTTTAGAATGTGCTGCAAGAACATCCAAGCCCAACCAACCCATCATAGATTTGTGAGTTTTGTAAAGCACTCAGAGAAAATTTCCTGGTGTTTTTGGAGGGCATCTTATATTCATGAATTTCCCTCCCACTATTGAGTAGGTGTAAGAACCTCCCCTTCCTACACCTTGTGATCTGCCTAAACATCAGGACATTCACCTTGTGCTTACAATGGGTAAAGCCCATGAGTGGGAGGGAGTATATTCCCAAAATGGACCTGGCTATTGCCTCATCATAGGCCCACCCTGGGGCTTTACCCTACACCTTCAAACTGCAAAGACCAGAAGTACACATGCAACTGCATACATACATATCTTTTGCAGTCCCAACTCAAGCAACAGATTAAGAATCATAGTGCTACAACATTGCAGCTTGAAACAATTGCAACCCAAAGAAAATATTATGTGGACCAACATTGAATCCAGTTACCATATCAGACTTTCAGGAACTCACTTTGCCAGCAGCAGTATCTCTGAGATGCAGCATTGTTGAAGCCATTTCTTTGGGGCATTCCTCGATAGAAGGTGCCCATGCACCATATCTTCACAATCCCATGACCCCGAATAATCCAAAAACTCAGCTATGCAGAGGGCATTGTCACGCAACATGGTTTAGGGTTCAGGAGTAGGGCAAACAAAGAATGGGTTTACATTCATAGCTACTACTATTTCATGATACAGATTTTGCACACAACAAATTTTGCTTTACAGTCATACAGATTTTTGCCTTATGCAAGCAAGCATGCACATGAGTTGCCAACAAACTCATGGTATTGGTGCATGGTGGGAATGAATATAAGATGGTGACTGAAATCAAGTGCTGCAAAGAAAAAAGAAACACATGACGTACTCTGGAGGAACGACCATTGGCCCACCAAGTGCAGCAAAAGTGAGGTCCGCAGCTGTAAATCTGTCTCCACATATGAATGCATGACCATTAGCAAGTGACTCACCCACCTGCTCAAAAGCTCCCACCCAAGCAATTACCCACAATAGATTAGTGAGAGAGCTCTAGTGGGCTTGACAGAAGAAGAATCCTCAAGTACTTCTTCTACCCAGGTAAAATACATATGAAGAAGGTTGTCCAGCAAGAGAAATGAAAGGAAATTGAATTCCAGCACAAACCAGCCCACAATAGATTTGAAATTTGCAGAGAAATTTGAAGATAACATGACAATAAGTGCAGTCATAACCCTTACAAGAGTCCTTTTGCTCACAAAGTGTCAGACGGTCATCATCATCATCAATAACCCTTCCAGCACAAGAACACATTTCAATGGATTTTAAAAGATCAAAAGTCTATATCCTGGAGGAGGGAAAACTTTTCATACCTCCTTGAAAATGGATTCCACCACTGCAAGGGACTTTTCTCTTGTTCCAGGTCTATCGAGTTTCAAGTTTTTGCCAATAAGTGGTCGAATGAGCGGCATGAGAATCCATGCAAATATCCGCTCTGTTATGGATGCTCCTTGAGTCATCAGATGGTAGCTTGATTTGTCATAGAGAAGGTAACTGTAAGCCCAACGCCTCACGTTTGGACCCAAGTTCTTCCCGAATTTCGACTCTGCCATATATATCTCCACACCAACAACATCCCATCAACTGGAATATTGGTGCTCTAGAATTTCTCGAAACAAGACAATTACACCACCATGACACACCAACAGAGAGCCCCAGCAAGCCCCCATGAGACATGACATCAAGCTTCATGAAAGCTTCATGTGAACAGGTTTTGTGCTTTCAATTTTTGCTCCAGATTTTTCAAAACAAAAAAACCACAGTGCCACCACACCAATGGATTACCCCAAGCTGCCCCCCATGAGACATAACATCAAGCTTCATGTTCAAGCAGCTTGTGAGCAGATGGTGTTAGGGTTTCATCCAACTCACCCCAAGACTCAACAAGCTTCAGCAATTCAGGATCATCAGGGTAGAGACGATCATGTTTGTCTGCAATGTTTCTATCAGCAAATTTCAGAATGTCTGTTGATTCTTGCAGCACAATTCTGTCTCCTGTACTGCCCTCCAGCTGCTGATCCTCCCCAGCTCCCTGCATCACCAGCTTTGGACAACTCGTTCCTCCTCCCAAACCCCTAGACAAAGATTTTCACAAGTCGTATGATCACACAGCATCACCATTGTGCATCATCACAATGAAGGTACAGTGCTGAGGAAAATGATTGTCAATGCCAGGAGCAAAGCAGAACTCTGCAAACCCTAATTCTTGTTGAGATCGCATCTTCTTCATAGAAGGAGCTTCACTTTTGCATCTGATTATTCTTGTGCTTCTAACAAGTTTCTGATGTTTCTTCAGAATCCAAGACCATCACAATAAAACTGCCGTACTGAGGGGGAAAATAATTCTTTCAAGCAAAAGCCATAGCTGTGCTTTTGCATCTGATTCTTTGTGCGCATCTGACAAGCTTCTGATGTTTCTTCATGTCGTCACTGATCCTGAAGGAGGAGAGGACTCTCATAGCTCTTTTGATTTGTGAAGAGCTAAGAGATTATTACACTGATGATCTGTTGCAAGCCTGATCAGTGTGGAGAGACAAGCTTGCAACAAAGATCATGAAACAAAGAATGCAGGCAAGTCATGATGGAACACTAGAGAGACTAGCTCTGCAAGAGACTTCTGGCATGTGTACCTTGTGTAAAAAATGTGAAAAACCACCATATGCTTCGTCTCCTGGAAGATCACCCCAGCTCTTTCCAGTGCCCATCTTGCCTGCAGACATGAAAACTCCCAGTGAACTCACACACTCGTTTCAGTATCTGTTGTACTCTCTATCTCAAACCTTTCTTTCTCTCTCCCTCTCTCTCTCTCTCAGCTGAGCTCCAGATCTCAGTGCTTCCTTTTGCCAACGACAGAATCAAACTCACAACGAAACAATGGAAAGCCCTAAAAGACATGAGAAGCTGATGGAAAGAGCTTGATGGGTAAGCAAGCTGCTATACCTTCTCACAATAATGCGATGGACCTGCACCACAAAGAAACCTTGCAACATCAGCTACGAGCTAGGATCAGCTTCAGCTTAGAAACTCTGAACAGGATCATGAAACTGGACAGAAGTTCTAAGCAGCTAGCTGGGTACATGTGAAGGCCAGTGGATGCAACAACAACCTATGGAAATCAGGTGGAAGACACTAGACATGATGATCAGCTGCAGCTGCTGGGTTCTCCAAGTCGTCAAGACCCTGGGCTCCTCTTCTGTGTCTCTTCTCTCGCGCGCTCTCTTCTCTCTCGCTCGCTCTCGCTGCTTTGGGCCTCTGGATTTGCACACCACAGCCTAACACCTGCCAGAGAAGAGTGTAATAAATATGACTAGTGCTGTTGGCCCAAGTGTGAACACATTCTTTATTTTTCACATTTTCAGAATTAATTTTTTTAAAAAATTCGGCAATGTGAACCCATTGAGGGATCATCTGATTTTTTCCTTCCAAACCCAATTTTTGCAATTTGTTTGAATTTTCGCTCCCAAATCAATATCTTTCACACTTTCAATAGCTCTGAAAATTGTGAAATAAACCATATTAAATATGATCCACCAAGGGCTTTCCAACAACATCAAGAACACCCCCAATTTCTAATACAGTTTTCAGTTTCAATTTTATTTAATTTTTCATTGAGAAAATGAGTCAACAATCAATAGCTTTCACATCATAGCTCCAAACAGTCTCAAACCACAAGAGGGCACACCCTTAGTGATCGAGAGCTTTCCAAAGGTATGAACGAAGAGCAGGGCATGAAGGGCTATGGTTTGGGAGATCTGAGCAGCAGGAGAAACAAAACAAAACAAAACAAACTACCTTGCTTCATAGATAGATCTGACTGGTGCTCCCTGTGTTTCTGATTCACCAATCGTTACGATTGGTCCAGGTGGCTTGCCATTAGTAGTCTCTCACCTATTTGTAATCCCAATTTTAGTTTTATGGGTGGGTTTGGAAAAAATAGTAAATAACTACACTTGGATAGGAGAAATCATTTTCAGGGTCACATATACCTACTTAGCATCACTGAAAATCCAAATTTAATGTTAATGTTTACCTCTCTCTCTCACCACATACACTATACACATCGAGGTGGATTTTCCTCGTATTTCTTAAAGCATCTCCACCCACGATCCATCCACTCCCCAATTTGTGCCTCTATCAACATTTATTACATTTTGCATCCTCATCTATAAACATGAAAAAGTGAACAACATGAAGTGAGAGACTATTTAAATGGCACCACATGGGTCAATCATAATATATGATGGGTCCATCCAAAACTATCATTTCCTTTTCAGTGGGCCTCATCTTGGCCTTGGGTGAACATGTACCATACTGGTATCATGGTAAAAATCTCTGAATCTTTGTGAAGGTTGCTTCTAACCATGGTAAATATCCCATCATGGTTCAAGAAGCTGAAGAAGGTACTACTACTAATGTGGGTCCTGGTTCACCCCTCACCCTGTGCACTAGCTGATAGTACAACAACTACAACTAGCCTAGTGATTGTTCTCATGGATCCTTCACATTCTTGTGCTTCTTTTCAGTACTTTCATTGTTTTCATACACTTTTGTTGATGTGAGGAATGACATACAAAAATCATTACTTCCATCATTCTTATGCATCTGTATTCATGCTCATCCTATGTTCAACATAAAACCCATTTTCTCATCATCCTCATGGATTCTAAATTCATGTTGATGTAACATTCAATGTAAATTCATTCATTCATTCCTTTCATTGTCCTTTATACACTTTTTATTCATGACAATATGATTTTGACATGAATTCATTTATTCCTCTCATTGTCCTTATACATAATCTTTATTCATGTCAATGGAATGTTTGACCTAACTTCATTCCTCTTATTGTTTTTCTACATTTTTGTTCATGTGAATGTGATGTTCAATTTGTATTCATTTCTCTCATTGTTGTTATGCACTCTTATTCCTGTCAAGGTGATGCTTGACATAAATTTGGTGCATGAAGTTGGTTTTGAAAACCTTATTACTTTTGCTACTTATACAAAGTGGAAAATACATAGTTTATTTCAACTTCAATGTAAATTGAAGAAAGAATATTTAATTATGATGGTCGTGGTTGTGTCAAGTATCCTCAGCTATTACAATGTAATTTGGGATAATGTACACCATCCATTTCTAAGGGGTAAGGTGTTTATTATGGTGATAAGGTGTGCATTTCAAGAGTTTTTTCAATATCTAAGTAACCACACTACATATGATCCTTATAGCCCTCTCATGTGCATTTTATGTGTATTTCAGGTTTTGTGACATAATGAGTTGGTGAATTGTAAAAATAATGTACATTAATTGTATTATTAAATGAATGAAATGAATATTTTCATCTTTATTATTGTTTGTGTCTCATTATTTGAATTTTGTTGAAGACCATAAGTCCACATGTAGGATATAATTATAATGTTGTTGTTCACAAATGTATATGAAAGCTTTTTTAAATAATGAAAGTGATGTTTTAAAATAAACTTAGGTCATCTTGTCAAACATTTTGAAATTATGTTAAACTGTTAAAATATTTTTTAGGTTTGCCATGTTGGTGGCATTGGAGTGATTGTCAATGAAATGAAATTTAGTAAAAATGATTGCATAGTTTCAAATTTCAAATACATTGTTATGATGATTAATCCCATAAAATTATGTGGTGCGCAAAATACATTGTGAAAATGGGGTATTAAATGAAATATGGCTTAGTTGTTAACCATACATTGTTGTGTTATTTTAAACTAAAATGTCATAACATTATTGTAATAAGTCACATGTTTGTTATTTACACACCTTCACATTAAAATCTCTTAATTTGACCATGGGCCAATATCCTTTTCCTCTTAATATGGGTTTTTTACATGTCATAATGTGAAGTAGATGTATATGGAAAAATGAAATTATTTAAGATTTCTTATACTTAAGAAATGTATGTTGAAACTTGTTGAAAAAAGTGGACCAACATCCACAATAAGTGGAAAATAAAACTTACATCATTAGATTTGGCAACAAGTCAAAAAAAAGTGTAATTGGATTTGACAAATCAATGCACACATGAAAGGGCAAAATGTTGTTTCAACCATATGAAAGTTGGAAGTGCCTATAAAATTGATAATAATGACATTGAAATCTTCCAAGAAAATAAATATATATGTAAAAAGTGGAATTTTTAAAAATTTAAGGAAGAATAGAAGATTTTTTTTTCCAGGAACGTTTTAAAAAGATAAGAAATATTAATTTGAAATCCACTAAAATAACATCAAACTAGTTGTTTCTTTTGATAGAAGAAGCAATGTTGAAGGCATTTGTTATTAAATTGTAATAGCATTAAAAGTTCATTAAGTACTTCATGATGCATAATCATTTCATTTATCATTTTCCTTTCTTTCACTATATAAGGACTTTGAATGTTGATTTTTTCTTTTTGTTAATCTTTAGTTGTTTATCATCAAATTTGATGAAGATTTCACAATTTTTTGCATCTTTGTGTTTCAAATTCATCCTTATCATTTGTTGTAAAACCCTTAAAATTATTACATCAAGTTTCATGTTCAATGTTGCAAAAGGATAACAATATACCTAATAATAATAAGAATTCCCCAATTTGTTTGAACATGATTTTATATGAACCTTTTCTAGTTATGTTTAAAATTGAATGCCTTTCATTGAAAGAAATATTGTGTGCTTATTAAAAATAAATTCTTTGAATAGAAAGAACAATGGTTCAAATATGATGAAAATTATTTTACCACTTATTCATATAAAAAATTTATCAACATCTTTGGATACAATTTTTTCATTATTTATAAGTTGTGTATGGTATTTTTAAATTTATTTTTGGGTGATTCATTTGATCTTTTATTTGAATGCAACATGGTAGATGTTTTAAATGATAACCATGTTAAACATTTAAGAAAGTTGAACAATGGATGAAAATGAAACCAATTGGCTTGTAAATTTGACAATGGATGATATGTTTGTGAAGGATGTTGAAAATTAAACAAGACAACATCCATCATATATAGGTCAACAAAGATGAAAATGTTGTAATAACACTTGATGAAATGATATGGAATTTGATAAAGTTAAACATTTTTTTAAATAACAAAATATTCAAAAGGAAAAACATCATTTGAAAAATTTGAAATCTATATGTAGAAATGATTTTTTTTTTTGAAAATGAATTTTACTATCTCAAAGGCAAGGTTTTTTTTCCCAAGTTCATTAAGCTTTCTAGTTTTAAGTAATGAAAAGTTGAATAATATGCATTAAAACCAAAGGTTTCTTTTCAAAGTATGGAAAGTACCAAAATGGCTACCCTCAATTGGAAGGTTGACGATATTTTGCTATAGGTTTATTTTTTAATGAAGAAATTTGAAGCTACATTCTTTTTAAAAACATAGCATTTAAGCAACTAGTTTTTTTCAATGAAGCATATTTGGTTCCTTTGTTTCCACACTTATCATACATTTGGCAATTTTTTTAAATTTTGCATTTATAATCATTAGTGATACTTCAACTTTTACTGAGAAAAATGTCAAGCAATTTAAATTTTAAAAATACAATTGCATAATTAGTTTTTAGCTTTTTTCCATGAATCAATCCATATTACATTCAAGCAACCAATTGTTCATGATAAGTTTTAATATTCCTATTATTAGTTTTCTTGAGTAATGAGTCACCATATTCAAATTCTTGCATTCAAGCAAAAAATGTTCATGAAAAACATTTGTCTTAAAACGATTCTACCTTGGGGTAATTAAACCTTGACCATAAAACGTTTTGCCCATTACAACAAGGGGTTCTTGCACCAACACAAGAATTGAAACCCCACTCAACTTTCAAACATCCAACCCTAACACCCAATGGGCAACTATACCAAATTTTATAATGCATGAGTAAAAACTTCAAAACAACGAATTTTCCACCATCAAATTTACAAATCTATTTAATATTTCACCTTAACTTCCTTTTACGATGCAATTGCATTATCATATGGGAAGTTAGACAATGTGAATTTTTTTGACTAAACATCTTAACACACAAGTCAAGGTGAGTAGTTAATCATTTTCATAACTTGTTTTTCATGAATGAAAGATTGATGAACATTCTTTCATCCTTAACAAACCCCAACATTTGAACCATCCCAATATCTACCAATTTCACATACTCATTGAGTTTGTGACTCAAAATAATAGAAAACCCAATCTTCATCCATAATTTAGAAACTAGATTCAAATCTAAATGTGCAACCATTACCCCCTTTGCATTGTGGGACATAGTGACCTTTAAAAAATTGGTAAATGAATTAATATAAAGACAAAACAATTCAACTTCAACAAGATTTACTGCATTCACAAAGCCCATAATAAAGGCATTTCAATGTTGGACATGTTTTATAAGGGTATGAATCACCTCTAACATGGGCATGAACATGATAGACCCAAGATCAATTCAAGGTCACATAATAGTTTTAAGTTGTCACAAGTAGATTTGTTCTTATCACAATTAATTTCAACAAGTTTAGTACATTCTAAAAACTTTTTAGGATTGTAAGCAAATAATGAGTAAAAACTTTATAGCATGGATTTAATATAGGATACCAAAGGCAATTTTGACAACATTACAATTACCAAATTAGTTTAGTTTGCACATTGATTTTTAAAAAAAATTAAATTTTAGTTATGAAATTACCCAAATGCAATATCCTTGGAACACAAAATCTTTGTCACAATGTAGGCACCCACCTTGAGCCAAGCTCCTCATTTGAAATTTTCAACACTCTTATGTGCATCAATGTCAAAACTCCCAATTCCTTCCATAATTATCGTGGAGCTAGAAAAAACTCCCACCCCTTCCCCCAAATCCATTTTGTGAATTTGTAACAACACTGTGTTATTGAATTGTGACAATTTTCATATCCATTAAGTGAAAGAAAAAAATTGAAAAACTTGTAATGAAAGTTCAATGACCATTTGTTGTTGCCATCTTCTTGATATTTTAAGTTGTAGTTCAAAATAAATGAGCACACTTGAACCTTGAACAAACATATTAAACATGCTACAAATTTAGAAGAATATTAGGCAAGCTAGGGTTTTGGATGGTCACAATTAAGTGACCTACAAAATCATATGGTCATGAATTGGCACAAAACATCCTACAATGGCACCATAAAATCAAAACCCTGAAACTTTAAACGTGTTGTTGGCAATGGAGTGTGAACACACACATCACTTATTAGCAATGAAGACCCTTTTTTTTTGGCACACATGTTAACATGTGTGAGTGTTTTGGGTGATTTTTAATATAAAAAATTTATTTTCACCACACCATTTTTTAACTTACCTATTTGCAATTAATTTTCCCAAATAATCATATGGTATTACATAGCTTCATTTGTCATAAAATTGTAATTTTGTAGTGAAAGGAACATTTGCCCCCAAATCCTAGTTTCCCACATCCATACCTTTCCATCATATCCAAATTGTCAAATCAATATGATGTGGAATATTAACAAAGATATTACTCAAGTAGCCCACACAAGGCTTCATAAAAGTGAGTTACCTTATCATATATACCTTTGTCATATAGACTTTTGACAAGCAAAGATGTCAAAGTGAAGGCAATCTTGTTCATTTTGGACATTTTTATTTACATACCTCATAAAATTTTCACTATTGACTTGAGAAGCTTGATTTGATTTAGTTCCCAATATATTATTGCAATTGGAATGCAAAGCAAGGCATGATAGTTTTTGAACAAACTAAATGGTGCCATGGAGCTTGGAGGTGATAAGTACCATAAAATTTGTAGATTTGCAAATGGGGTTGTGTTGCAAGGTAGAGCTCTAGAGGTTCTTACTATAAAGTCTATGGCAAGAAACCTCTCTCCCCTTTCATTTTGGTAAAATTGTAGCTGAACAGGTGGAGGAGAAAATTTGTTGAAGGGGTAAAGAGAAGAAGAAGGCCTTTGGTCCTTATGGTTTTTGGGTGGTGAATTTCACACATCACATGGAATTATTTAGATTGATAGCAATGCTCTTGTAATATTTGAGAAATGCATAGGCAATGGAGGAGGAGCTTGTAACACTCTATGCCCTTTCTTTTCAAACCATATTATGGGCTCTAATATAGGATACATTTTATATTGTTGTGTGTGAAAAAATTGTGCCATTAGCCACACACACATTCATTAATTTCCTACATTGTTCTACTTCATCATGTTCATGTTTGCAACAACATCACTATTCTATTCCAAATAATGTTATTGCAAAAGATGAGGAAGGGGAATTCAAAAAAAAAATTCAAAACTCCAAATGAATTCAAACACCTCAAACCAAGTGAATCTAGGGTTTAGGGTATGGTGTAAAGGGTTCAAGATCTGGGGTGTGCAGTTTTGGGAGAAGGGCCACGGTTGTCTAGGGTTTAAGGTATGGTGTAAAGGGGTCAAAATGTGGGGTGTGGAGTTTGGGAAAAGGAAGAGGGTCGTCTAGGGTAGGACTTCAAAACATAAAAGTTCCACAAATGTGAACTAGATTAGTTTACAAATTACAAATTGTGGGTTGTTAGATCTAGACAAGAGAAACACTCCTTTTTCTACCTAAGGTGCATTCACACATAATGTTAAGTTAGTGTTAAGTGAAAATCTAGGTGGCATCTTAGGTGGCACCCAATGTTAAATGGGCGATTATTTAATATTAAGTGAATGTTAACTTAACATAAAATCTTTGTGGTAAATAGGTTTAGGTTCTAAATGACGAGCTTGGTGTTAGGGGACTTAATACTAGAGTCCTTAACACCAAGTGTGAATGCACCTTTAGAAGCTAGTTTCATACCAGTAGGCTCATGGGTAGAGTTCACTCAGTGAGAAAGGGGCTCATGCCTGCATGATAGCATAAAAAATTGCAAAGCACTATGTTGGGGAATGACCAAAGGATGTGAACTTCTGCAAATGCCTTCACAATATAGACCTGACATATCATGGGTAGAGTCCACTTGGTGAGAAAGGGTCTCACACTGGTCTAATTGCATGAAAAATTGCAAGGGACATGTTGTGAATGTCCAAAGGATGTGGATTTGTGCAAACACCTTCAGAGTATGGAACCTTACATATCATGGGTAGAGTCCACTCCATGAGAAAGGGTCTCACACTGGTCTGATTGCATGAAAAATTGCATCAGACATGTTGTGAATGTCCAAAGGATGTGGATTTGTGCAAACACCTTCCAAGTATGGAACCTTTCATGTGTTACAAAGAAGGGGTCGACAAAATGATGATGAAAGAAAAGAAGGAATGAAGAAGGAGAGACCAGATGATCAAGAGAAGCAACATCTAAAGGGTTGTGAGAGAGCCTGGGAAGCTGGCCAGTGATGATGATCTGCTGGACTTGTGCTGAAGTCTTTGCAGCTTTCTCAATACGATTGCTCTCAGCCACAGCTCTCATTTGTTCTGCTTTCTGGCTTACTGCAGTTACTCGACTCTGCATCTTCTCAATTGCATGTACCCGCATTTTTTCAATCTTTAACTGCAGCAAGAGTCACATCCAGAGGGGAGCTCAGTATCTGGCACTTCAGGAGAACCCCAGTTTTTCAACTTGAAACTAAGCTCATGAAATCATGGAATCATCATCTGTGGCAAATGAGACACAGATGATTTGGAAAATGTGCAAATATTCTTCTGCAATTCTTGAGGACCTCAATGATTCTGCAAGAAGGCACAACAAAAAGATTTCCATCTAGAAATACTAGAGTAAAATAAGCTGTATTGCATTGTGTACCTCCGTCTTCTTCAATTCAGTCTCGGCCTTGGATTTCTCAAGCACCTCCCATGCAAGAATTTTTTCCTCCTTCTGGTTGTATCTGAACAAACACTGTAGCAATTCAGAGACTGAAAGATTTAAATGGGTGAACATAATGCAATCCTGTCTGTTGTCCTCTTGTATGCTGCGCACTTGAGATCATGATCCTCTCTATATTGCACACTTGAGATCATGATCCTTGCTACATTGCACACTTGAGATCATCATCAAGCAAGCAAGCAAGCAAGCAACATGTCAATGTATTTTGAGAAGATTTGAAGTTACCGAGTTGTGCACTTGGCTAGCTCAGCTTGCTCCCAAGCAGTGGCTCTTGATGCCAGAATTCCCCTCTCCATGTCTCCCAAATCATACTGTCGAAGGCTTGCAGTTCGTTCCAACAACTCAATATCATCCTCTTGAGGAGTGGTATGATCATCATTGCAAGCAATCGGGTTTTGATCAATTGTAAGCTCTAAGTCATCATCATCATCACCACATGCTAACTTGCAATGTTCAAGTTTTGCAAGGTGGCAGCTGTTGAGTTCAAGCAAATCAAGCCCAGGCAGCAGCTGTAGCTGCTGCTGTAGGGATGATGATGCAGACAATGAGGACAAAGGTGGTTGTGTTGTACCCAGTAAGCACCCTGCTGCTGCAGCAGGTGTCATGGTATTGTTGTTGTTTCTTGTGGGTGAGGTGATAAACTTGGGTGTTGTGCACATTGAGTTTTTCTGGCTTTCTATGGGAGTCATTTGTGTGGCCATGTTTCTGTGACCTAATGACGGTTGTGGGTTATGCAAAGTAGGGGGAGTTGGAGGATCGGTGCCAATCTCCCTCATCGATACTGAGCACAATCCTTGTTTTGGTATCTGCACATTGATCGAGCTGCTACTGCAAAACTCATCTGTGCCACCAAATCCCCACATTGTTGTTAGAAAACTCAGCCATGGCAGAAGAAGAAATGTCATCTATAGAACCATCATCATCATCTCATGCTTCTTCTTTGCACAGTCGAGACTGCTAAGGTATCAAAACATCCAATGAATTCTTTTGTAATAGTTCTGCACTTTCCATGGAAGAGCAACTCACCTTTGGTGCAGGAATCAAAGGAGGAAGAAGGTGCTTCAGAACTTTCTTGCTCTTTAGTACTACTGTCACAAGCATCATGGGCGCACTTTGGAGATTTGCTTTCATCAACAGATGATACATTAACTGGCAATTGTTGATGAGGAAAGTTTGGCAAAGATCCTGGACCAGCTCCTTCCACAACTCTACTGGATGCAATGGACCTCCTGAAGGAAGTAGACTGAGCTGGAACATTGTAGTCTGAGGAGAGGTACTTTGGCATCATCATCAGATGATGCTGATGGTCTGCTGGTGGTCGTGACAGCTGTCTATTTTCTTCAAACGACACATCGTCTTGGATGTCTTGGGAATTGGAATTTGATTTCCCAGGCCCCACCACTGCTCGAGAGAGATCAAACCGCTTTGAAAGATCACCAAATGACAAAGTCTTGGAGCGTTTCTTTTGAGTTGTAGTAGTAGTAGTAGTAGTCATGGATGCAGCTGGAATTGATCGCCTAATATGACCCTTGCCAATGCCAATCGCCTCACTGTTGCTCCTTGGAGACACAGATAATTTCTCTGCATTTGAGGTTGAATATTCAGGACTGCCGGGTGCTCCATCACACATTGACTCAAGTAGCTGCCCTTCATCAGCAGCACCTGCTATGGAATGCCTTCTCCCTGCCAACAATCAAGATCAAGTCATTCAAGATCATGCAACTCTGTTGTTGTTGAACTGTTGTTGAGAGTGGATTGCTGCACAGGGCATTTGTTTTGTGTGTGTTGTTACATGTGAGGAGGTTCAAGGTTGTGAGGAGTGTCCAAGAAGAAATTTGCAAACAAGAAAAAACCACCCCTGAGGGTTGTTTGTTGTTGTTGTATCGTGATTCACACCTGTGAGAATTGGCTCATGATACTGATGATGGTGATGATGAAGCTGCTGCTGATGAGAGTGCCCAGAGGCTGCTGGTGCAGGTGATGATGATTCATGATGGCCAGGGCTTGTAATCCATTTCTCCGCATCATCCCACTTTGATGGTGTTGGCTTCAACGAAATGATGGGGTTCAAGAGTGGACCTGAAAAAAATCCTTGATGGAAGCGACTGGTGCCACTTGAAGCTTTCAAGCCTGCTGCACCTTTCTGATCTGCAACCATGTACCACCATGATCACCAAGCTCAAGCAAAGTTTGTATGTACAGCAATGTTGAATATGCATGTGCTTGTGTTTGAATCTTTGGGATTCTTGCAGTGCAGGAACCAATTGATCACAAAATGTGGCAACAGCAGCTGCTGATCTCAAGACTTCCCCCATGATCCAGATACAAAGATTGAGCTTCTTTGCATGATGGAAATTTGCATACCTGAAGAGCTTACAGGACTGTAGAATCCATTTCCATTGCCACCAGCTCTTGGACTCCCAACAGCTGTAGGACTTCCTGAGTACATTGCCTGCAAAGCTCCAGGAAAGAGTCGTTGTGGAGTTCCTGGGTAAGCAAAGATCATATTACCCATACTTGCAGAACAAGTAGCCTGGGGCCCAGCTTGTTGAGTTGCTTGCTTTGCTTTGGCATTGTGGTTGGAGGATTTTTCTGTCTCAGAAACAGTTGTATGATCCGTTGCAGCAGCAGCAGAAGGCATTATCCTCATGCTTTGTTGTAATCTAGTCTGAGGAGGAGCCTGAGCTGCTGCTGCTGCTGCTTCTTCATTGGCCCCCATCACACCTGCGGTGGTAGGTTGGCTTCTTCTCAGATAGGCCAGTTTTTTTCTTTTGTCAACACTCTCTGTGGCACAATGTTGGTGATCATGGCTTGTTGATGTTGTTCCTGCTGCAGCTGCTTGCACCCAATGATCTGGCCTGCATTGAGTTGAAGATCGATCCTCAATTTCCACAACACTTGCAGCAGCAGCTGCAGTTGTGATCTGCATCAGCTCCATAGACACCATAGTTGATGCAGATGCAGTAAAAGCTGGAGGAACATTTGTGGTAGACACAACCCCTGCAGAAGAAAAAAGAAAACAAACCCATCATCACTGAGAAGCTCATGCATGCTCAGATACAATCAAAGAAGAAATGTCTAGATTGTCCTGAGCAAATCTTGTCAAGGATCATCATCATGCACCATTCTTCTTGTACCTGCTGCTGCTCCAGTGGTTGATGCAGGATTGGGTCTGACAGCAGCATCAAGAGCCAAAGAATGTGTCTCTGGCAACGACTCTAATGGACCACTCTGCAGCAGCAAGCTCAAAGATATCAGAGAAAGTTCTTGAGTCAAGAAAAAACCCAATGCACCCATGCATCATGTGCAAAACCATTGAACCAACTGCTCCTGCAGCTCAATCTAAGTGAATGCAAGGTGACATGCATGCACATGTGCTGCAGTTTGAGGAGGTCTTTGTTTTCACATTGCTTTCAATTTTTTAACCTTTGCAAACTCCCTCGAGGAAGAGCGAGTTGTACTGGAGCTCTCAACAAAAGTGCTGTCAGAGTCGCTAATTTCTCCATCAGAAATGGAGTACCCCCTGTCATGCCGTGGTGGCAACCACTTGCACTGACCACTACTACTGCTCTCCACCAATGCTCCTCCTCCTCCTCCTCTGGCTCCAATCAGGCCATGCTCCATGCTGCTGGAAGATGAAGAACCTGGACTCATGAAGCGAGTGATCACGGACTTGGGACTGATTACTCCTGAGCCCAATGATCCCACCTCACTCTTTGTACTCATCATCCTTGTCGTCATCATCTCCCCCTGTCCATGATCAGTCAACCTCGCAGGCTTACTCCTTCGAACATTCTTCCTGTCCTCCTCCTCGTCTTCCTCCTCATCTTCCTCTTGTAGCAGCAGCAGACTTGGTTTTTCCTTCTCCTCTACTACCTCCACCACTGCATGCTGCTGCTCCTGTTGCTGCTCCTGATGATGATGATGACCACCCATGATGTTTTCTCTCACCACTTTGACCCTTTCTCTTCACCACTGCACTAATCTTCCCACAACAATAACACCTGCATGATATAAATCCCTGAGCGCAACCATTGCAGAAACCACAGACACAAATACCCACAAAACAAAGACATTACTGTAAAACCTCAAAACCCAAATCTTCTTCCAGCTCAGACTCCATGCAGCAAACTTCTGAGCTTAATGAGTTTTCTGCAATGAAAGTTGTCCCCAGAGCTATGAAAGTTGCACCAGGATGGAATTTATCTACAACTACAACAATTTGAGATCTATGGACAAAACAACAAGAAGTTCTAGTGCTAGAAACAATCAAGGTGACAAATGTTTTCTACTTCAAGTTTATTGCCCCACAAAAGCAGGTCTCAGAACTCCCTCTCTCCCTAGAGCTCAAGAACAGATTGAGAAGAGGACGACAATGTGCTCACAGAGAGAAGACCGACACAGAGATACAGACACGCAGAAAGAGACAATAAGAGAGAGAGAGAGAGGGGAGTGCTCAATGAGCTCGACAAGGAGTTGGGGTGTTTTTGGGTGTTGCAGGTATGGAGAAAAGCGGAAGCTTTTTGACACAACACAAACACTACTTGACAGTAACGCAAACACATTCTGCAAAAGAGACAACAAAACAGAAACAACCACATGCATTTACAGTAGTGCAAAAGAGAGAGTTTTGCGACAGTGTGGGAAAACAAAGAGAGAGAGAGAGAGAGAGAGAGAGAGATGAAGTGAAGTTCACAAAGGGTGGTGGCAGGAATGTGTTTAAGACTGGAGTACAGTTGACAGCAGCAGCAGACTTGGAGTCTGTCTGGGAGCCTAGAGGAGGAGGAGAGGAACACAGGAACCTTATGTCTGACCACAGACCTTCCACAGGTTTGAGGTTCTTTCTAGGGGCCTCAAACTTGGAAGGTCTGCCGGAGAAGGGACCTTCCAGAGGGTTTGAGGTTCTTACTGGGTCCTCTCTCAAACCTGGAAGGTCTGCCAGAGAAGGGACCTTCCAGAGGGTTTGAGGTTCTTACTGGGTCCTCTCTCAAACCTGGAGGGTCTGCCGGAGAAGGGACCTTCCAGAGGGTTTGAGGTTCTTACTGGGTCCTCTCTCAAACCTGGAAGGTCTGCCAGAGAAGGGACTTTCCAGAGGGTTTGAGGTTCTTACTGGGTCCTCTCTCGAACCTGGAAGGTCTGCCAGAGAAGGGACCTTCCAGAGGGTTTAAGGTTCTTACTGGGTCCTCTCTCAAACCTGGAAGGTCTGCGGGAGAACGAACCTTCCAGAGGTTTGAGGTTCTTCCTGGGCCCTCCCTCAAACCTCTGGAAGGTCTTTGGGAGTCCTCCCTCAACCCTGGAAGGTCTTTGTCTGTGTGGAATAAAGGCCTGAACACAAATTGAGGCTCTTCTTGGGCCCCTCCTTCAAACCCGGAAAGGCCACAGTGTTTAAGGCCCAAACAGCCCTTGAGGCTCTTCCTGCACCCCTCCCTCAAACCTGGAAAGGCTGCAGGATTGAAGGCCTGACTGTCCTTGAGGTTTTTATCTGAATAAGGGACTGTGCAAGGGCCCTCCCTCAAATGTAGAAGAAGATCGGTAGGATTATTAAGGCCTAAATGCATGCACTTCAGGCTTTTCCTGGGCACTCCTTCAAGTCTGGAAGGCCTAGGGGATAAGGCCTCCTCATCTGTAAAGACCCATGTTGCTCTGGTATTGACTGGTGAACATACCGACCCTAGTCCTGGTTTGGGATGTTTTTGTCTCCTCTCTTCATACCAGGCCAGTTAGTACTGGTATTGGGGGGTCAGAGAGAACCAGCAACTGTGGCACTGGGTACTTTTATAAACACTTTTACCAGTTGGGTCCTGGTATTGGGACAGATTTTTGGCTGGTATGAGGCAGGTATGTGCCTGGTATTGTGACTGGTGTAAAATTGATACAAGGCTACTATTATTATTATTATTACCTCAATGTCACTAGCAGGCTGATACTGGTATAAGGCTGGTATTGTTGACTCAGGTTCATACCAGACTGGGAGGGTCATAGTGTTGATACCAGGCACAGATCCATAGACAAGACAAGACCAACTCTCGAACGAATTAAAAACCAACCCAACCCAACCCAACCCAATCCGAGGAGGTTTCCTCTCCCATCATCTGTATCTTTTACATTGAATGACCTAGATCATCTCAAACCAATGGCTGCAATTGTTGGGGCTTATAAGTCGTCTTACCGCTGGACTCAAACTTGGAAGAGCTTTGGGATATAAGGAAGTTAGGCAATTTGGTGGTAACTGTTTTTAGTGGTTGTACAATGCTGGTAGGTAAACTAGAAAATATATGGTTTTGAAACTATGCTTTCAGTAGGCAAAACTAGATCCAATTTGGAACCAGACCTACCTAAGATTTTTGTTTGAAGAATCAAGAATTGAGATCCTTGAAATGTGAAGAACTGGGTCTAGAGGTTCTAGCAAATTAAATTATAGAAAATCCTTTTTTAACTTTTTTCAAATTAAAAAGAAAGTTGATACCAAGACAGATGTTCTCCTGAAAACTAAGAACTGGACAACACTGGTTCATACATATGATATGCAATGCATATGCACAGTGCACACACGCACACACACACACACACACACTCTCTCTCTCTCTCTCTCTCTCTATGCAAATTGCAATGTAGTCCAATTCAATGTATGTACTCCCCCTCCCTCTTCTCAGAGCAGTGTGTGTCCAGAAAGGTCTGGACTTTGGCAACAGGATCCTCTTCTTGCACTTTGGTATTTAGTATTATTGATGACTTGACTTCATTGCTGTTGCATCAAAGGATCCTCCAGGCTCCAGACTCCATTCCCCCTGCATTCCTTTCCTTTCACCTGGAATATTTATTTATTTAGTATGGTTATGATGATAATAATATTGGCTGTTTGTCAATGATAAAAGCTCACTCCTCCTGAGCCCTGGAGATTAAAATTTATGATCAGGTTTGACAAAGAAACAATCATAAACCCTTGCTCCTCTCTCTCTCATCAAAGAGGGGGGGTAAGTAATAAATGCGTAATACTATTTGGGTAGCTGGATTTCTTCTCTTTTCCATTTCCCATGGGGATAAAGACTAGAATCAGGACAAGAGAAGTGAAGAGGGAGGACTCTGGAGGCTCCTCTTATAGTAGACTCTCTCTCTCTCACCAATCACATTTACTTATGATCAGAGTTTGTTTGTTTGTTTGTTTGTTTGTATTTCTTTTGGTGTCAGCGTCCATTTGCTGCTGCATCTGTAGAGATTGTTGTTGTTATGCTCTTTTCAATCATAGAGCTTACACTGCATCATAATAATAATCATCAAAGAGAGTGGGGTGCGTTAGTGTAGAGGTCCAAAAAGTTCTTCAAGAAAGAAGTGTTGAAACAGATTGTCTTGATTGACAATTTAACCTCTTTCAAGTTTCATGCTGATGAAGCACATCATAGAAACATGGGACTGTGAAACTTTCAAGAGGATTGCTCAATTGCGATTGTCCTTTGAATATGAGCTTTTTGCACAACATTTCTTTCCAATTGTTTTACATTGATTGTTTTGTGTCTTGATGTTTCCTTGTGTGACTTGTATTCTCAAAGTTGACAAATGGGTTGCCAAAACAATTGGGAAGGCCACAATTCCATTTGTCCTTGTCAAACTTATGGTGTGTGTTGGTTAACAAACGGGTTGCCAAAATTTGGAAGGGAATGAATGGTCTATTTTGGATGGGTCGCATAGCAGCCTTACTTTTATTGGCAATTTTTTTCCCAAAAGAGATTTAATTAAAATTTTGAAATTTGAAAATGATTTTTTTTTGAAGGATTTCAATCAGCAAAAGCGAGGGGGGAAAAAATAGTAAAAATTCCCAAATTTTTATATTTGGTTTTGAGTGGGTAGCCAAAGATAGAAAAGGATGATTAAATTTTTGTACTTAATATCTGGTTTATAGTCAGATTTGGCTAAATTTTCCCCAGGATGATCACCATTTTTTTGATATATTCCTATGGATGATCGCCATTTTGGGTACCCAAAA
>Ga0209208_10003263_pt1 | contig 23274 bp, 18 predicted proteins | sample S1TSphfallax_3_FD_187694 | JGI IMG/M metagenome (GOLD analysis project Ga0209208, IMG submission 187694) | Host-associated microbial communities from peat moss isolated from Minnesota, USA - S1T2_Fd - Sphagnum fallax MG (SPAdes) (version 2) | ecosystem: Host-associated > Plants > Peat moss >...
AGCCAAATTTGGCTACATGTCAGAGAGGAAAGTAGAAAATTTTAAGAATCCTGCTATATTTTTGCAACCTTCTGGAAACTATTTTCTACTTTGTGGCACTTTTTTCCCAAAAAAGAAATTCACAAAAATCCCTTGCTGAAATTTGTTTTTGTCCCTTAGTGATGAAAATATGCCCCCCAAAAAAAACTGCTGATTGTGGGCTTTGAGACACTCAAGACAACACTTACCTCTATATCAAGGCACTTATCGATGGTTGGCATTTATGTTTTCCTGCAACCTATGTGTTCTATTCAGCCAAGCTCAAGAATGAACTCATACATCAATTATGCTCTTTTGGTTTTTCCTCTTGGATAAGTGTTTGATTCATGATCAGTTTTTTGAATGCACTTTTTTTTTCCCTGACCAATCTTTTGATTTGTCAATGGTTTAGGAAGCATGTGTTGTGTTGGTTGATGGGTTAAAAAAGTTTTTGTGATGTCAACTCCATGTGTGCTGAGGCAATGGCATTATGGCAAAAATGAACCCAATTTGCATAATGCAGATCTTCACCAGAGTGAACCAGCACTAGTAGCACATTCTGCTGGATGGATGGTTCATGAACAGGAAATACTTTTTCATGTCTAATGGTTAACCATGAGCTATGCATTGGGCATCAAAATGCATCTACCTATCCAGCAAGTGCCAAATTAATTATTTTTTGGGCCTTGGGTACCTTTGGCACTGTGAATAATTACTTTGAGATTTTGACACTCAAGAGGTCCCAACTTTTTTAGGATTTTAGCGTTTAGAAGGTCAATCTCAGTTTACATATATAGGTAAACACAATTATGAACCATTGGTCAAATCCCCCTACCTTTTAGTATATCCTTTGGATGGTTTATAAAGTTAGTAAAATATTATGAAACTTTATGTATGGCTTACTATAAATATGTTGAATAGGTACAAAATAATAACATATCACACAATTGCAATGTCTATTCATTAACAAGTTTATTTCAATTCCTACCAAAAAAATTTAATGCATAATTATACTTTTTACTGTTCAAATAACCTTTCCAATGGTCGTATTATATTTGCAAATTAGTAGATTTTATGTATTTATTTATTTATTGAAAATAATTATTAGAGAAAATGATGGGTTTTTTTTTTGAACTTTCAGACATATCAAAAGAATTTTCTCAAATTTTTCAACATTGCAAATTTCATTTAATTTGTGTCAAATCTGACATCAACCTAAGACGTATACAAAAACCACTGGCATGGGCCTGAGAGGTCCGTCAAATAATGCCATTGAAAATCAATTTGTCGATACAGATGGTTGTGACCTCCCCCTCTATGTCAGCTAGTAATAACCCCTCTATTATTATGACCTCACTTGGCCACAAACTTCCATGAGAAAGTTGCTGACATAAACAGCCAATTTTCATCTTGTCAGAGTGATACCAGAAAAATAATGTAGTTACAGATCTCTCTCTCTCTCTCTTTTTGCACTAAGAGATTGGAACAGGTGTCAAGCATTTTAAGTCACATATTCCTCCCAGAATGGAGAAAAATGTAAAGCTTCCACTTCAAAAGTGGATAAAATTCAACCATGTTCAACAAATTATTCACCTTATTTTTTACATTGGAAGGACCATCATAGGATAAAGGGGAAAAAAAAAAGTGATGAAACCTTAGCAAATTTCAAATAAACAAAACACCTAACAAAGAGGGAAAAGAAGGAAGAAAGAGAGAGGACCCAAATCCAAGCCTAAATTTGCAGAACCCAAAGTGGGTTACTAAGGTCATTGGAACAAATCATGTTCCAAAGCTCCCAGTAACAATTGCAAGAAGCATATTAGAAAGAGAAATGAAAGGGAAACTTGAATAAGCGATAGTAAGTCTAGAAGAACTCTCACTTGCAATGACAAAGAGTTTCAAAATAGAGACAACTTGAGCTCTTTACAAAGCTATTGACATCTTTTATTGATAGAAAGGAAAGCAAACAGGCCACTAGAGCCTTTTGATGACCACACCATGTTAACACATCAATGAAAAATAAATAGTTCACAGTTGGTGCAACCTCTATGGCAAGGGTAATAAATGCATTTATCAAATCTCGATCATGATAAAGTTTTTCCTTTTCTTGAATTGATATTATCCTGATCACCTTGCCAAATAAAGCAACTTGCAAAATCAAATCTACTTGAGTGGAATCGATAATGATAACATTGACCAAGTTGCAAATGCTATCAATCAATAACATGATGAAAATCCTCAATGAAAAAATTACATGGAAATCGATGAAAAGATATTAGTTTGCTCACATGAAATATGAAACCCCACATTTCTTGCAATGGATTGCAACTAAAAAAAAAAATTTATCATAGATGCTTGTTTCTAAATATATTTTTCTTAAACACAGAGGGAAATTTTGGTTTTTGAAAAGATGTTGTGACTTTTTAATTGCTGTCCAAAGTTTGTTGTCACTTTGTTCTGTTTGGAAGAAAATTCAGATATTTTTAAAAGATTATCATTAATAAATGCTAAATCTACCTTCAGATGGTCATCATCTACTCAGACTTCAAAATATTGAAAAAAACACTATCGTTGTCATGGACAATATCAGAATCCATTAAAGAATCAGCAAAAATTGACCCAAAACAAATACTCTGCAATCTAAAAAGTTAGGTGCAGTGTGCAAAATTGTCCCCACATCATTCTTTTGGGTAAAAATTGATGAATGTTTTCTTTAAAACAAGGAATTTGCATCAGAAAATTTTTGTTACCTTTTGAGGTCACAAGGATGCAAAAATAAAACATGGAATCCCAATAGACACTTTTTTTTTAAACAAGGTGCCCACACAAGGACCGAACATGTTAAGAAGAGCTTTAATTTAGTTACACCCCTAGGTCAGAAGAAAGCCCAATATCTTACCTGTCACTTAGGAATGAATGGGAAAGTTGTAAAATGCACGGAATCACTTTTTTTTTTGGGTCAAAATATTCAGTTATTTCAAAAAATGAATTTGATAGTCCCAATTTGAGTATTTCAGATTTTTACACTTAAGAGCATCTCCACCAGCAGTGCTTAGTATGTGACCCTGCAAAAATATTTTTCACATCCAAGTTCAGTTACTTACTTTTCTTGAACCTCGCCTATAAAAACTGCAACTGGGACAGCAAATAGGTGGGGGACTATTAATAGCAAACCACTTGGACCAATCATTATGATACAAGTCAGATCATCTTTATTACGCTCCTCTCTGCAGGTGTACAGCGCTGCTGCGCCTTTTATCAGCCACCTCAAATTGTACAATTATGCAGAGCCAAACCGGCATTGTTTCACTTTTCTTTATCCAATTTTAGTACCGTGCGGTACCACATACTGAGCAATGCTGGAGATGCTCTTAGGAATAAGTAAACTAGGTTCACTTCTAATTGTGCACAATGGAATGCTCAAACCCCTGCCCAATATGTTCAAGAAGGCGGCAAGTGAGCCCATTATATTAGACTGAGCTAGGCTATGCACCCCCAACATACTGGGCAAGGGTGAGGCTCATTCCATGGCATTAAGGTCTTGGGTGGCAGCTTCAACAATTTTAAGCAAAAAAGTATCATGTCCACAGACACATTTTGGTCGGTGTTACAATAATCACATATGGTGGAATTCCTCTACACCTTTATTAGGACTAAATAGATTATGGCATTGGGCTTTATTATAGAAGGCCAATTTTCTAAGTCCGCAAGAATCGTTGATTGAACTTGGTAGCCCCAAACACACACACACACACACATATATATAATGATCAACAATAGCCTAAAGAACAACATAATAACCCCTAGTCTTATGATAAAAGTAATCTTTTGCAAATGCACCAGAACATTTGCAATTTTTAAGCAGGTAGAATCAATGTTCCATGGACACAAAATAATCTACACATTCTTAAATCCTTTCATGAAAACATTCATTTCCTCACCAATTGGCCAATGGCTAAGTCAATTAAACATTATGTTTATACTCTTGATAACCTTGTGTACAATTAAACCAACAATAGATTTGCATATTACAAATAATTTGCAACATAAAAATAAATTTGCACCTTGTGCCAAATTCCAATTTGTATATGGTGCATGCCACCCACAATTCTACATGGATGGCCAATCTATATGTTGTATCTTCTTTCTTGATATGAATATTAAATTTGTGTGTTCTATCAAAAAACATGTGTTTAGACACTCGAAAATTATTTTCCAACACTTGTCATTGAACTTGGTTATGACAAAAATAGAAAACCACATTGTGCTTTTGGGTTCTACTTAGCAATCAAGTTTAACACCCAAGATTGCAAGATACCCTAAAGGAATGCAAAAGGGTAAAAGTGAGGATCCTTTGAGCACTTGACTCCCAATAAAGGAATTTGTCTCAAAAATAGACAAGTTAAAATGGTCATGAAGATTGAAAACCCCTTGCATATACATTGTAAGAAAGACTGCCATGTTGGTCATAACCTTGAACTTATCATTTTTAGGCATTGTGAAATAACCAAGGAAAAAATTGCACTTAACTCAACTCAAACTCATTCACACTCAACTTGCATTCAAATTTCACTCATCATGAACTCATTCACAAAGTTCATGCTCGCAAAACAAGCACACAAAAAAGCAAGAACATAAAACATGAACAAGATATCAAAGAACCTACATACATAATTGTGGTGACATTATAAAAAAAATTGTAGACCCAATTTATCGATAAATTATCATCATCCAATAGATGAAGATGCAAGGGTAGTAAATGGACAAGGTGAAAATACCATTACATAACATTGAAGATTAGTGTGATATTTTGTGTGTAAATATGGTTTCTTATTTTAATCTTAAGTTGGGTTCAATGTTGAATTAGGTACATATTAATGTAATGAAAATAATTTGGCATACCAATTAGTTAGAGGAAAAGATAGCAAAAATGAAAAACAGGACAAGTCAATTAGTTTGTTACTTGTTACAAACATCTCAACCTATAATAGTCTATTGATAAGCATACAAGACAATTTTGTGCAATAGGTTGATTTGTCAAAGCATGTCGACTTGTAAAAATAGTGAGATAGTTATAACTGCATGTGTATTATTTAAAGCACAAATCAACAAATTTAAAAGGTTGATATCTTGTTAAACATTGGCAACATATTTAAATGTATTTTTTCTTTTTAAATAACATGTGTGAAGGCTATTAAAGGTGATTAAAATATATATATAATGTTATATGGAAAAATAATAATGGAATCATGAAAAGCAATGAAGATGAATTCAAAGTAATGTTCTTGGTTTTCCTCATTTATGTTATGAATGTTGTAAGATTTTTTGTTGAAGTATATCTTAATTAGTTAAATAGATGGTATTCACCTTAACTGAGTAAAACAAGAACCTAGCAATGATATAATGCATCGAAGAATTAATTATTCGTTAACTAATTTGTACAAAAAATTATTGTTAACATTTGGCAACCATGCTAAGGAACTAAAAAAATTCAACCTAAAAATTTTCATTAAAATTCAAAGGGACTAAAGAAAATAAATGGAACAAAGGTGTCACAACCCTAACTTTGGGCTCATGACCAAAGCAAAGGTTTGCAAGGTTGTGGGCCAAGAAGAAGCCCGAGAATGAAGGAAAGTGTGAGGGAATGAACCTTCACACTCCCAAGGGAGCTTCCACCTTGAGAGTTTGGAATCCCAATGGACTTCCAAATCTTCAGAAAGCAATTGCAGGGGTCAAAACCCAATGGATTGAAAATTTCTTTATATCATTGGAAAGATATTGAAATGTAAATGTCTAAAATGAACTCTCATGACTCATTTGGACACTTAAAATACAAGTTATGGCCAAAAGAAAGGTCGGGAGTCAAATTGGTAGTTTGACTCCCGACCATTAAAAATCAAGAATTGATAAGATTTCCTTGCATGTAGGTGACGTGCAACATATCATTGAAAAGCTCTTGACCAGGGCTATAATTTTTCTTCAGACCTCATCTCAATTGAAGGTCTTCACACAAAGTTATGGGGCCGCAAAATCACAAGAGTCCCAACTTTGGGAATTTTGGGACTCCCATTTTGGGAGTCCCAAGACAAAATGTCATTTGGATGTAGGCCTCGTGGAAAGGCACAGAATATACTATAAGGGGGAAGGTGGTGGCTTCCCCTAAGTCTAGGTTGTGGTGAATTTTGTGAATCCGACCATGGTTCGTCTTAACACCAAAAATGCTCCAATTATGCACTAACCAATTTGTTATTTGGTTATGTGCAGGTTCATGTGAGTGATTAAATGTTTATCATTCTTCCTAGTCCCATCCCAAAGCTCCAACACGCCCCTCTACCCCCAAAGTGCTGAGAATCAAGAAACGTGTCCCCAACTCCTTGTTCTTCCGATCTTTTCACTTTAAACTCACATTTGAGTCTATCAAGGAACTTGGGAGCGCGTCAAAGGGAAAGTAGAAGTGGATGAAATAGACTTAGGATTTTTTTAATTTCATGTGGGTTTTTTTTTTAATCATCTGGACTATCAAACATATTAGGACTATACAAATTTAAGAAACAAGATAATCAAATTATATAAATGACCAAATTCGGAACAAACTATGTGGTAACATACCCAAATTTGTTCATTCAATATGAGTAAGACATGGTTAAGTTTGTTATATTTTAAAATTATTATCACAATGTGTATGAAAGATGGTATGAGTGATAGTAGATTAGATGATGCCATCAAAAGAAAGAATGGTTTAAATAAATAATATCAGTTGAAAAGAAAAAAACAAAGTTAATACAACATAATAAATATAATTGGACTTTGGTACACTACTTACATATACCAAGAAATAAACCAAAGTGTGGTGAATGGAACTATTTTGTGGAAATATTTAAACAATTACCAAAGAATGTTCCAGAATTAATATTAAATAAACTACATTTGGGTACTAAAGTTTGGTGTATTCAGCATAGAACATTTGACAATTGTTGTTGAACATAACTAATTAAGTACAAGATATGGATGCCAGTAATAGTATGCTTACTTGTTTGATACCAATTAAAAAAATAACAACTTATCACAATATTAGTTTCTTTGATAGAAGAAAGTTTACAAAACCAAACATCAATGTTTTAATAGAAAAAGGATGCCATGTGATTTACTACGAGCTCCTAAACGCCCTAATTCTAAATATGTGACAAGATTGAGAGGCAATGAAGAATATTGCTTTGAAGAAATAGTGTCAAAATAATTCTAGATAAGTATATCAATATCAAATCCACATGAGAAAAAGTTACATTGTAAACAATAGAAGAAATGGTTATAAAGAAGAAACAAAAAACCATTTTCAAAGCCTATGACAAATAAAGATAAAAAATGAGAAAAACAAAACAAATTGAAAGATTAAAAAAAATAAAATTGGGAGGAAGCTAAGAAATAGCCATTTTAACTCAATAAGCATATAAATCCACTAAATGGAAAGCATTAAGAACTATTTTTAGTCCAACAAATATTTATCAAGTACTCAAACCTTTAGTAGAAAAACCTATAGTATCAATAGTTTAAGCCACTATTGAAAAGACTTTGTCATCACCTACTGAAAAAAGATAGTATACTCAATTTGGTTCATCAACTACGAAAAAGGAAGAACTATCAATTGCAATTAATGTACCAATATTGACTACATTATATTCAACTTTCAATGTGTTTGGATCACAAGATTAGGTGCCAGAAAAAGGATGGTCATTAGTATCCAAATGAAAAATTAATGACAAACCACCCAAAAAAACTAGTAGTAGTGAAACAATAGAGCAGAATTTGTTCAAGTTATTCACTCAAAGTGTTAAGTTTGTTAGAAAAAACATTTGACCAAATGTGCAAAATTAATGACTAACCAATAGTAGAAGCTAATAGCGATGAAACAATGTAGTGGAATTTGTAAGTTATTCACTTAATGCATTAATTTTGTTAAACAAATATTTGACCAAATGTTGAAACAACATTGACAACATTGACTAGAATATTGACTATGAAAATACCCCCCCATCATGGATGTCATACCTACTAATGTCTTGAGAATCCAATTACCAAAATACCATGATAATGATGATCCAATATTACACATTCAAATTTGTAATAAATGGTAAGGATACAGATGATCACAAGATACAATATTTTCTAAATTCTTTAAAAGGAAAAGTTGTCGACTAGTTTGCTAAATATGAAACTACACATCCAACAACAACATGGAATCAAGTATAATAAACATTCATTACACAATTTAGTGAAATTTGCAAGTGAAGGGTGAGTTGTTATAACTTTGTGTTATGTAAAACAAAAGAAATATGAATCAATGGAAGACTATTACAATCAATTCCTACAACGATGTGTAATCATTCCACAACAACTTGATGATATGTATCTACATGAAGCATTTAGAGAAGGATTATGAACCAAAGTACAAATGGTTATCATTAGTATGTCACAAAGAAAATTGGTAGACATAATAGAATTTGTGATAACAGTGGAAGGAGAATTACTAGGAAGGTGGAAGAATATAGCAAAATATCATCAAGCTAATTTGGATAGTGAAAGATTAGATTATTCAGATAAAGAAAATCACTGTAAAACCAAAAAGAAGTATACTAAGATATAGTTTGACACTATAAAAAAAAAGTGTTATTGCCATAACTATTATAATGAAGGACACTTTACAAAAGAATGTAAACTTTTAAATAAATTTTATCAAATACTTAAAAGCAATGAACATAATACAAATCATTGCCCAAGTAATTTAGTAAATGGAAGATGTCCATCAAGGGAAATTTGTTCTAGTACACATAGTGCAAGCTGAAATATCAATAATTCAAAAACAATAGCAATAAAGTTATGAAACACCACCACAACATAATCGATTTGGTAATCAACAATATAATGGACAAAATTGGTGTGGATAGCCTATCAAAACAATCAATATAACCAACATGGTTATAACCAAAATAATGGATTTCGACAAAAGAAGAAGAAGAAGTTTTTGTTGTTGTAAAAAAGGACATGTAAAGAAGGATTATTTTATTTAGAAAAAAGTTATGGAAGAAGAAGAAAAGAAGTCCAAACCAAAAGTTGGAGTGAATGTGGTTATGGTCGATTGGGACCAACCAATATTGGATGTTTTTGTGACCACAAGAGGTCAAAAGGTTCATATGCCTAAGGAACAAATCCATGAAAGAAAGTTAAGTCCTATGAGACAATGACGAACTAAATGGGAACGAAAAAATAATGTTCTCCAAGATGTAGTAAAAGAACTACAATCCATATAACAATTTGAGGATAAATCGTTGGAGTTATCAAAACATAATAACTTGGAACCCACCAAGTTGCAACCAAATGGGCTAAACAAAGATGCACCACTGGGAATGTCTTCGTTCCAAGATGATTCGCCGTGAAGTGGTAGTTGGTCAACATAGATGACTAAGGAAAAAGAACACCTAGAAAACCATGCCAAGATGACATAGTCAAGCATGGCAAAGGGTAAACCAACAAATTGTGTTGAAATGACAAATGTCATGAAGTCGACAAGTGAAGTCAATGTGACACATAAAAACAAGTCAACACGTGAAGTGGACATGATAAAGAAAACAAGTTGATAAATGAAGTCGACATGCCATAGACACATAGGTCAACAAGTGAGGTTGACATGATCGAGAAAACCAAATCAACATGATAGATGAAAACAACTCATCAAGTCTAGTTGACAACGTTAGAAATGACATGTCACTATGGAAAGATGATATGAGCAAGCAATTCAAGATTATTGAAGATATTGTTATTCCAATTATTAATGCCTAGAGGGAAAACATTAGAAAATCCACAAGACAAGTGGAAAAGTTTGAGAAAATTATTGTTACAATCAGGAAAGCCTCTAAAGATATATCAATATGGTTGAAGAAGAATACAATATTTTTTCCACAAAAGAAGTTGGAAAAGAAATCACTAGTGGAGAAGGATGGAGTTGAAAACTATTGTGAATCAGGAAATATTAATGAATTATCAGAAATGATGATGAATTTAAAATTGGAAATTAAACTAGGACAACTATTGAAGATTTTTCCGTAACTAAGATTGACAATGGATAAGTATTTGTTGAAGATGATAGAACCCCAAATGAATGATGTATGTAAAGTAACCACAATCAAAATCAAAGATTTTGATGAAGTATTGCTAATAGTTCAAGTTCAAATAGGGAAATTTGGAGTCTGAGATGTATTATTGGATGGAAGGTGCAGTGTAAATATTATTTCAAAGAGTTTAAGGAAGAAAATTGGGTTGAGGAAACTTCAACTAGCTATGTTTGTAGTAAGAATGGCTGACCAAAGGAAGGCACAACCATTGGGCTTGATTAGGAATTTGAAAATCAATTTGGGAAGCTATGTTTATAAAACCTCAGTGACAACATTGAACATGGAAAATGGACTTGAGGCATATTCCATGCTTTTGGGAAGATCGTGGTTGAAACAAACAAAAACAAATCATAATTGGGGGTGATAATTTCTAACTATTATTTTTGAAAATAGAACTATAATGTTTAGCACTATTATGCATGTAAACATTAAATCATCACAAAGACCCAAAATTTTGGGTAATGAATTTGATTGGAAAGAAGGGCTTTTTGAACAAAAGAGGAGGAACTATACATGGGTGTAATCACAATCAAACGAGCTAAAAAGCATGTTGAGTGACCACCAAAACTCTATTAAAATTCTAATTTTGTTATATATATTTATATGGTGTCATTTTAATGTCATGTTAATCATGGAATGTTGTGCCAAATGACTAATATGAGTGTTGGAGAATTCAAAATAAAAATTCAAAAAAAGTTATTTTGGGTTTTGGTTTCAATAAAGGACCTTTGAACTTGAACAACAATTACATCAAAAGTAGTCAATTTTGTAAAATACTAAATTAAATATTCTCTTTATAAAATAATTTTGATGAGGAAAAAATTGAGATGATGTTAATTGATTACCCACATTCAAAAAGTATTCACAATTTGAAAGTTGTGAAATTTGATATTTTAAAAAACTAAAAATATATTGAATAAAATTTTAAAATTTCAAGAATCCTTTACCACATGTAAGTGGGGTGTAATGTACATGACATTTAAAACAAGGTTGTAGTTTATGAAACAAGAAAATAAATAATTAACATATTTTCATACAATTTGAAATCAAGATAATTTTCAAAACAAAACACAAAATTTATTCTTAATTATTCTTCAAAAGTTAATACAAAAAATGTGATATATTGAGAAAATTATATGCATTTTTAGTAACATATTGCAAAAGATTTCATCCCAAAAGTCTTTTCATGAAAAATGACCACAAAAAGGACTATAGTCCTTGAGTCCTTCATCATCATTGACTGATTTGATTATGATCGCACCCACAAAGCAATTATAGAGTTATGGCCTATAGGATTAGTGCCAAAAGAATTATATTTCTTACCTAATATCCATTGTGGAATGTTGCAATTAGAATAGAAGAATGAATATCTAGTGTTTTTTTTATGAACACCAACCACGTGAAGTATTACTTATTGACAAAACAACATATATAACCATCAAAGACAAAAAGATTACTTGCTAGACTAAAATTGCTAAAGAATAACTTGCAAAGTTAAATCTAGGAAATCAAAACAAACCTTGAGATGTATTAATTAGTGCAATTTTACCAATTACATTTCAATTTCAAGTCAAAAACTTATTAACTAATTATAAAGATGTATTTGCATGGAGTTACAAAGAATTGAGAGAAATTCCTAAAAAAATCTATGAACATAAAATTGAATTCATGCCATATGCCCAACCTATTAGGTAAACCCTACTCAATGGATTTTGAAATGTATGTAATGATGATATTGAAGTTGCAATTTGGGTAAGGATGGATGATTTGGTTCATTTTGATAAGAATGTTGGCAAGTTGAAGAAAATATAAATCACATTCAATTATTTAGGAAATATTGACGAAACGATAAAAACAAACTATATTTTTTTTAAGAAGGAAGATTGAAACTTTGGCTACCAAATGCAACAAAAATCAAGGGTAGTAAGTTAAAGTTACCATGGGAAGGTCCATATAAATTGATAAAAAAATTAATAACAACACGGTGGAGTTGAGTACTTTGAACAACAGTGACATGGAGAGGATAAATATTGATAAACTGAAGAAATGTTGTCATGGTGAAACACTTACCATCATAATGACAATCATTGTGAACATCAGAAGAAGAGTTAAGTTAGTACAAAAGAAGAATGAAAATACCAAACCTACCAATTTACCCTTGAGCAATCATAAAACCAAACCAAACAAGTTTAAACTTGAGCTATGGAGCAAAAATGATGGCATTGATGAGATTGAATGGTTGCCAAGTGGCAAGCCAAGGTTTAAGGAAGTAAAGCTAAGAAAACATAACTATAATTCAAAAAAACATAAGTACATGAAAGCGTCAAGAACATTGGGCCAACTGTACCCACCCAAATTTGTTCCAACAATTGCTATTAATAAAAATATGAATAGGAGAATAAATTAAATAAACCTACCATGGGAAAGCAAATAGACATGACCCAAGGACCTACTCACAATGCCTATGGATGAACAACAACCTTTTTGGCCATTATTACATTTATTAAACCCTAGAGAACAAGAGGAATTATGGGCAATTAAACACATGTATTCATTGTGTAGAAACTTTGCAAGACAAGACAATTAACATATTGATGAATGGAACTCTAAGGCACAAGAAGAAATATGCAAAAAGATGACATGCATTGTGCTCTGCAATAGTAGAAATTCAAAAATCTTATTGTGAGAACATTAAGAAAGAATCCACAAAAGAGCAAAATGTGTGTGTAGATGGGGAAGAGAGTAGTGTTGAAAGCTCAAACTTAAAAGACTTTATAAGTTTATAAACTCTAAACATTATTGTGAAGGATCGAAAGAACAAGCTTCAACGAAAATAGGCAGTCATATTGAAATAAGCATTTAGAGTTTTCCAACAAGAAGACTGCACATAGTGCGATCATAGTTACAAGTGCAACAATTTTTGGAGGCAAATCAAAAGTCCGTTAAGGTACACCAATATTCCATAGCAAATTAATAATGTATGCAGTTTCAAACATTACAACTGAATCTAGACTTGTTCTTCATCAAGTTATATCGAGAGCCTCTACAACCTCCTTCTCGGCATTTTGTGATAGTACTCTATAATCTAGATTTCAACCTATACAAGGAACAAATTGTTGAAATGAAGCATAATTTGGAAGGCAATTGTGCTAATGCCACTCCAAAATGGCAGTGTGTAAAGGAAGTTGAAAAGAAGATCATTCTAGAAGATCTCGAAACAATTAATTTTTATAGATGCATGCACAACATGATTTAATTTGTGGAGAAATAAGAAGCAAATTGGCCAAAAAAAAAGGCTTCACCCAACTTCAAAAGTTCGACTAGATTGAAGTCGATTCCCCCATGGTCATAAAGATAATATGTAATTACCAAGTCATTGATGAAATAACAATGTTGTGGGGAAGGCAAATCAAACTATAAGTTGAAGTTGTTGTGGAGGTTTCAAACTTCTTTGTATTGAAGCAATTGCAAGAAGGAAGGAAGGTTACAATGTTTCCATTACAAAGTAGTTCACAAGGGAAGAAATAGATCACTACATCCCATGCTCTAGATACTTGGTAGCCAAAATAGATGGACCTTTGAAGGTCAGGAAGTTGACAACTTTAATGAAAGTGCTAACCCTCATATAGGGTAACAAATATGCACCTAGTGCACTTTTTGCCATTATCCAAGTGGTTGAAGAAGTAACTATCAACTGGGGAGCATGGTTTATGCAAAAGCTAAAAAATGAAATTACTATTCTTCAAAAAAAAGCTTGTAAATTAGGAAACAACTTAATAAAACATGCTTTAACCATCATTGGAAAAGTCTTTGTAGATAAGTGCGCCAAGGAATAAGGACAAGCTTATGTGCCAAGAAGAAAAACATGAATTATCATTGATGTATGTGTTGTCATGTTAGTTAAGAAGAAGAAGAAGAAGGAAACAACAATCATCATCATGGTAGGGGAACACCTTGAATTATTGCTACTATGAGAAGGGATACCCACAGTATTGCAATAGAACAAGTTGACCAATTACCAGTACTAAGGACATGTGAAGATATTATAATAGGTGATGGTGAAGATGGGCAAGGTTTAGAACAAGTCATATTAAAGAAAGATGACAACACTATGGCCATAGCAACTGAAGAAATGGCTAACCAAGAGTATTTTGTAACTAAAAAGATGTAGAACACTATGGAACTTGACATATCAATAGAAGGAACACGGGAACAAATCGAATCTAATGAAACTAGAAAGGATAGAAAGAAGTTTGAGAAAGGGAAAATAGTCTCAATGGTAGTAATATTAACACCAATAACCACTCAACCCATAGTAGTCGAGAAGACACGAGAGATTGAAGAAAGAGACACAAAACAAGTCGAAACACCAAAATTAACTGGTGATGGAGACATTTTGACAGATGTAGTGGCCACATTATCTAGGATGGATGTAGCTAAAGATACAAACTAAGAGAAGGAGTTGGAAGATATTGCTTAAAAATTATGGGCAGCAATATGAAGAACTTATAAGGAGGGTGAACAACAAAAGAAATTCATTTAGCAACTAGAAGCAAATTAAAGTCTTCAAATGGGAATTGAAGAAATTCAAACGGACTTGGAAAAACATACTTAAGACATAAATAATGCATGTCCAATTTCTAAAGGAAGCTCATGACGAGGATCAATTGAGGTTATCAACTTTGAAGAAAAGACACGTGTTTAGCTTGTGGCCAACTAGAAGACAAGGATATTAATTAGCATAAGATAGACAAAACATTCAAGGCTATACAAAAGAAGATTTTGGAGAATTGATAAAAAATCTTAAAATTGGAAAAGTAATTAGAAGAGACTCAACACAACACCAAAATGTAGCATTTACAACTATAAAACTAGTTGTAAATGCCACTAGTTGTTAAGATGATCATAGTTGAAACCACCATTGTGACTACACCTATGATTACAAAATATTATTTTTATGTAATATATAATATATAATTATTTTCGAATAATTATTAATTTAATTTAATTTAGTTTCTAATTATTTATATATTGTATATATACGATTTGTACACAACTTGTATAAAACTTATATATGACTGTATAAATATGATCGTATTATACATATGATTGGTCAACTTGGTCATTGGACCTCCTTGAAATGGCCCAAGGCTTTCGCCATCCACCTACCACATTACATGTGACACAATGTTGCCACATAAATTTTTTATCATGTTGTAATGTTTGAATGTATAAAAACACAAAGTTTAAAAACGAATTTCTTTTCCCATACCTACTCAAATGAAAATATGAATACGAGTTATTAAAATTTGGAGCATAATCTACACACATGGACCAACTAAAAATGTAAACAATGAATTTTGTACTTAGAAAACCACTTTTGAATCTTTAAAATTTTAACATGTCCATATGTTTCAATACATAATGAACTTTAATAAATATATGTATAATTTGAATATAAAACATTGAATATTTTTATTATAAAATATGATTATAATATGATATTATTAATATATTAGATGTATATATATTATGTACCATACTATATACACATAACATAATTTTACACATAATTTATCAATCTACACATACATGTATGTGTATATTAATATGCATAGAATATATTAGTTTTAATGTATTTTAATATATAAATATTATATATCATATGCATATATAATCCACATATTATAATATGTGTACACACACACACATATACATATATTCAATATTTATACTTTATATACAAATATTTAATTTTCATTATATCATTTAATTTAATAATCATATATTAATTCCATTTTTTTCAGTATATAATAAGTTAATTAATAGAATGGATATTTCAAAATATATATTAAGAATTCATTTATTATGTTTATTATAATCCAACCACTTAACAAAACATTATAATTGTGATTTTTTTTCTTTATATCAATTTTTTATAATTTTATGTTTATTAAAATCTACACATTTAATACAACATACACACATACATATGCAATGTTATATATATATAGAAATATGTTCAAAATATATACATAATACAACGATATTTTGTAATAAAATTATAGTTTACAAATTTGTAAATAATTTTACATAAAATTTCTCTAAAAGTTAATTTTAATATATATATTTAATATGTTGTAAATTTATGAATCCTAAACCCATGGATAAATTGGTAAAATTTTGTTAAATTTGGTAAACTAATGAAATTGCTTGAATTGTGTTATTTTTGTTAAACTAATTATTTTTGTTCTTAAAATAGGATATTTAGATTAAATTTGGTTAAACTAAAGTTAAAGTTCATTAATTTTGTTTAATTTTGGTTAAAGTAATATAAATGAGGCTAAAGTACACTATTTTGGCTAAAATAGGATAAATGTTTTTATATTTTGATGAACTTGGCTAAAACTTGGTTAAGTTTAGTTAAATGAAAGTAATGTTTTTAAAACTAAATGCTTTTGGCTAAATTTGGTTAATTCTAGTAAAATTTTAGTTAAATTCAAATTTTTTTTGTTGAATTGAACACATTTGGCCAAACCTAAAAAAAATTAAATTCAATTTGGTTAAAATTGGCGAAATCAAGTTACATGAAAGCATTTAGGCTAAACATGGTTAATTAAAGTTGGCTAAATTTGAATTTTTTTGACAGATAAATTATTTTAATGTATTTTGCTAGAACCAAGGCCAACTAGGTTAAATTGAGTTAATTAATCTAATTTTGGATAAATTTGGCAAAATTTTAAATGTTGCTAAAGTTGGTTACATTTGGCTAAACTAAATTAAATTACTTTACATATGCTAAAATATGTTACATTAAGCTAAAATATAAGATTAATTAGAGTAAATTAATTAATTAAATGTAAATTAAGCTATTTGGGGCGAACTAGTTTAAGTAAGTTAAATTAAAATTAGATTAAATTAAACCAAAATAATCTTCTTTAAATTAGATTTAGATTAATGCATACTAAATTAAGTTAAAATATATTAAACTAATAATTATTTAAATTGGATTAAATTAAATTAAGCTAAATTAGGCTTCTAATACAAATTTGACCATGTTGATGTGTATTTTAGTTTTTTTATAAAACTTGTTGAAACAAAATCAAATAATTACATCAATATGATTACATTAATCATGTAGTCATATATGTAATCATACCGCAAAGTCAGGAAAGTGGCTTGTTTAAGTATACTAGTTATAATCATAGTCGTATTTATAGTTGCAAACTCACAATTATGATTATAGTTGTCAAAATGATTGCAATTCACATCCATTTACAACTACATGACTATTTTGGGCAACAATCACATGTCTTAATCATAGAAACCACATTTTAGTGTAGTGCAAACATTGGTGGAAGCAAAAAATAGAGAGCTAAAGAGAATTGACTTAAAATCATTGCAAGGGCCAATGGGGAAATTGCATATCGGAAGCATGAAGTTTGAACATTGACGACATAAAGAGAATCGTTGAATTAGGAACTCAAAGGTTTTGAGGAGGAGCTACAAATAAGAAGAGACAATAACAAATTTGGAGACAACATTAGAGTGAAACCGCACTACCGACAATTAGGATCAAAAAATAATGGTGGGGAAATAGCACACATCGCAAAAAAAGCTTCACCTTGCAACTATGAAAATGCAAGGTTTGGAAAGAATTTTGAAGGCATTCCAAACCATTATAGAATAGGAAAATGTTGCCAAAAAATTTCACGTAAAAGCAACCCTCTATGAATAATTTGTTCCAAAATTACTTGAAGATGTTCAATTTGCACTTGAAGATGCACATATGGAAATGAAAAAATGGCACTTTGACCATACCAAGAGGTACATTAAATGCAGTTTATGTGAGAATAGAAGAGTTAGAAACTAAGAAGGAGGATACAAAAAGAGATGAAGGAGAGGAAGAAGATGAAGGAAAGGAGAAGATGAAAGAGAAAGAGGAGGTAGGAGATATCTCCAATGAGGATGAAGTTGTACCTATTGGTATAATACTAAAGAAGAAGGAAAATGTTGAAGCAATGATACAAAATAGTGCATGGGAGTACAAAGACAGGGCCATAGGGACACACACAAAGTGGATAGAGACAAGGAAATGAAAGTTGATTAATGAATTGATTGTGCCAAGAATTGATTTTCCCACTTTAGCAGAACAAGCGGCCATCAAGCCATGTTCTCGCATAGATGCAATCCATATGTTATTGAAGATGGATTATCTCTATCCTCCATTGCCAAACCTTGAAGCTTATTCTTTGTTACACAAACTTCAAATTTGTTTGAAAGTCGAAGTGGCACCAACAATGTTAGGAGCACACATCATTGAAAAGCAATTTCTTGTTATTTAGAAGATAGATAATTTGGAATGGAAAGAGTATTCTAGATAATTTGGAATGGAGAGAGTATTATAGATAATTTGGAATGGAAAGAGTATTTATCCTATAACATTATCTACTATTACATTCAATATCATGAGCCTCGTGGGTATGGAATGTTAGAGTTCATTGTAAGATGGTTGGGCATTTATGTTTTATACTACTACTACATGTTGGAAATTGATTATAGGAGTTATTACGTTTGGCACCAAACTATTTTTTCTAGACAACAAAACTTTTGTAATGACATGAATGGAGAGCACACCAAATCATGTGGTGAACGAAACTACATACGCCTTAGAACAATGTAAGGCAACAATGGTGTAATGTCAAAAGTTAACAAGTTGACTAATTTGGGAACAAAAACAATAGTAATCATATAGTGGAGGACAAATTATGATTATACCTAATTTCAAGTAGGAGATGCACAATTGGGTTTAGATCCTTTATTGTTGCAAGCATCTATTTTGTGAGTTCAACACCTAGTGAAGAAGTTAGCAAAACGAACCCAAATTGGCACACTCACACACTACCAGCAATGCTTGTCACATCTTTTGAAAAGAGTGACAAGAGAGAAGTATTTACATGATGATCCATTGTTGTAGCAAAAGATGGAATATGATCTTCAAATAGTGAAATAAATGATTTTCTTACACTAGCTGAACTCTATGGTAGCCAGTGATTAATTGTTGTGTGAGGACATTACAATAAATAAGAAGGGGTTTAGGGTTTAGTGTAATGAAAATAATTTGGCATACCAATTAGTTAAAAGAAAAGTTAAGAAAATTTAATGACATGACAAATCAATTAGTTAAGCAAGTCAACAAAATGTTGTAGCTTGAGATGTTTGTAAGAAGTTGACTTGATAAGTATATAAAACAATTTTTTGCAATAGGTTGATTTGTCAAAGCATGTTGACTTGTAAAAACAATTAGATAATTGTAACCACCTATGTATTATTTATGGCATGAATCAAGAAAGTAAAGAGGTTGTGATTTTATTAAACATTAGCAACATATCTGAATGTATTATCTCTATTTAACTAGGGTGTGTGAGGGCTATTAGGAAAGAATATAGGTATATAGTATGGAAAAAAAGTAATGGAATCATGATAAATAATGAAGATGAATTCAAAGTATTGTTCTTGGTTTATGTTTTGTATGTTGTAAGATTTCTTGTTGAAGTATGTCTTGGTTAGTTATATACATGGTATCCTCATTAACCGAGTAAGACAAGAACCTAACTACAATATAATGCATTGAAAATTTTATTATTCATTAATTAATCTCTATAGAAAACTATTACTAATAATTAACATAAAAGTTAGTGTAAGGGAATTAACATTATGAACATTTAACATTAGATATGTCTAGGCTATTAACATTATACAAAAATTTGAAAAAAATAATTTAGAAACATGAATTGAAAATGCACCCAAGAATGTGCATTTAAGATATTCTCCAATAACACCATAGTTTATCTCATATCCTTTGCCTTAAAGTGTGAGTTTATATTGTATATAGGTGATCAAAACGTAAGCAAGTTTCCATAGTTTTATATTGATAAAAAAAACTTTGATTTGGGGAGCACTAAAAACATTAAATTTTTGTGTGAAGGGTCAATCAAAATGGCACATTGCAAAATAAAACATTGAACTTTGGGATGCACCCACAACTAATTAATATGGATTGCAAATAAGTTTTGTTATCAAAGGTACATGATATATATAATTACATTTACCTTGCCAAGGATGAAAACACACTAAAGGTGAGGCACTTTTGTTAAAAAAGGTGATGTATAACAAGTATTATAATACGTAATAAGTTAAAATCTTGATGACATCCTTTGGTTATCCTAAACACAAGTAAAAACCTTAAAAAATCATAGAACAACATTTTTGAATTCAAAATTAATTTCAATCCAACAATTAGATGAGGAAGATTAGATAAAATCAATGTACACAAATTATATAACTTAGAGTTTTTAAATGGCCATAGGGCCTCATGTTTATGATTCATTAAACATTACCAAACAAAAGAAAATTGAAAAGATAATGTAATGCCCATCTACAAAATCTCTTCCTCTTTGATATGGTAGTGGTTTTCCCCTAAAAAAGGATATTATTATGCATTCATTACTAAAAAAAATGCAAAAAAACACATTTTTAAAATGGGATTTCATCCAAAAAATTAAAATTTCTAAATTGTTCTTTATTTAATTAATGTATATCAATATCATACACCATAAAGCATTCACCCGAGAATTCCATTCAGAACCTTAGTTTTGAAATATATAGTCAAAATTTCAAATTTTGTGACGAGTATTATTTTATCACGAACATTCGTTCAAAATCTTCAATGTTTATTGAATTTTTCAAAATAATTGATTATATGAAGTCTAAAGCTAATCAAATATACTTAAAACAAACAAAAATAATTCAAGATGTGATGTCCATACATTACCAAAAAAATTAATTACAGAAAGATTATACATGTGATTACAATTTTGGGGGGGCTTAACGTGCTTTCACCCCTAAAACAATTTACCAACAATTGTGTAAGTATTTAAGAATATTCGCATTATAAGTAAAGTAAGTGTAAATAATTTGAGCATATCAAATGTTACACAACATATTTATGTAAGGTTGAAAACCGTAATGTGGGACAAAATTAAATTAAGGAATGTAATGGGGTATCAAATTGAAATTTGCACCAAAATTCAAAGTAATATAAGTTTTAACCCTTTTTAAATTTAATATTATGTGATTGATGTGAAGGATCATGTTTGTGTTTATATCATGGTTTCTTTTTCAACTGATTGCAATTTTTTAAAACAAAGTTTGCAATTTATAAGAACTTTCACTAGAAGAAAACTGTCTATTTTCGACTAGTGTTTGTAACTAAATTTTAGTTACAAGAGACATTTTGTAACTAAAATCCCTATAGTCGCCTAAGACAAGTTGCATGTGATAAATTAGTCGTAAATGACAAAAGGTATTGTATGAAAAAAAAAGTCAACAAATACATTTCATCCTTTGACTACATTGTATTCGTATTATCACATGCGACTAAAATGCAACTATTTTGGTAACAATTAAGGGCAAATGCTGTGTTGCCACGTGTTTTAATATTTGATTATTTAAAATATTATTAATATTATTTTGAAATAATCTAAGACGTTCAATTCGAATACTTGGATGATTTTATATTATGACATGTGGCCCAATGTAAGTATGCCACGTGGTATTAAAAAGAAAAATATTAAAATATTAATATTAAGTTGGTAGGTACCTAAGTAGGTACACAAATATGTGCCTACAAACCTAGGTTACATACCAACCTACCTATTTAGGTTAAATAAATAAATAGGTAGGTTCTACTTTCCTAGGTTAAATACCTACTCATATAGGTAGGTACTTGGGTAGGTATGTACATAGGTCAACTTAGGTGGGTAGTTTAAACTAACTACCTACCTAGCTAGGTAAATAAGTAGGTTGGGAAGGTATGCACTTTAAAAATGTGCATAATTTGTTTTTTTTTTGGGTTGACTTTTTTTATTAGTTCATCCCATGTGCACAAATTTCTTAATGTGAAATTGGATGACCACACCTTCTTGTTTATATAGTGTTCAAAATAGGATTGAAGAACAAACAATATGGGATAAGTTTTGAAGTTCCAACTTCCTCACAAACTAAGTTGTAATTCCAAAACTTTCTTCATGCCTTACTTTCTTAGTTTTTATTATTTCTAAACAATTCAAGTGCTACATAATTAGATAATCATTTAATTAATAATGATTAAATTTACATGAATTTAAATTATAAATTACACACTACAAATATTCAGTATTCAGTATCAATTACTTAAATAAGCAATAAGTTCTTAATATTCAACAAACTAACTATCTAGTAACTCACAATTTATTAATACATAACTCACAAATAATTAAATATTTAAGATATTTAAAAATATTTTATTACTTTTTAGAATTTTCTCGAATTATATATAATAAAATTAATGTAAAACTAATTTAATGATTATAATTTTAAAAATAACTATTTTAAATATTTATGTTAAAATTATAAGTAATGGATTAACAATTACTATTAGAAACTAAATTCTTACGCGATTTAAAAAAATAAATTATTCAATTAATTACATTACTTATTGTATAATTACATTTAGTTTGTCAAAAAAATTATAGTCAAGTAATTTTTTTCTTTTGCTAATTATTAACTATAAATAAAATAATTTGCTAAACATAATGTTAATTTTCATAATTACTTTAAATTACTGTAAAATATTTATCATAGATGATTAATCACAGAATTTAAAAATTATATATATAATTTGTGAAATTAAAATCAGTAAAATAATTATTTTAACTACACTATACGTTTTCCAAATTTTTAATTCAGGTTTGAAGTTATAAATTACAGAATGTGAATAATTATGTTCAATTAGAAAATAATTATGCACATATTAATTAATTCTTATATGAAGTAATTGCAATGATTTTAAACTAATGTCACATTAATTACAGTAATTAATTTTTTCTAATATAAAAATATAAATTTAGAAAATATACAAATATATGTTACAACAATTATTATTATGTGTAACTAAGGTTTAATAAAAATAATCATTTATAATTATTTATAAAAGTGATATACTATGGATAACACTACTAGAAAAAATCCTTAAAGCTCAATCAATAAT
>Ga0209208_10003264_pt1 | contig 23270 bp, 15 predicted proteins | sample S1TSphfallax_3_FD_187694 | JGI IMG/M metagenome (GOLD analysis project Ga0209208, IMG submission 187694) | Host-associated microbial communities from peat moss isolated from Minnesota, USA - S1T2_Fd - Sphagnum fallax MG (SPAdes) (version 2) | ecosystem: Host-associated > Plants > Peat moss >...
TGCCCAACATCTTCGTGGTCGATGTCACAACCGACGAAGTGGCCGGAATGAAGGAGTTTTTTCAGCATCAACCGGGCGTGAAAGCGGTCGACAACGCGCAGCTCGAGCTGATTCCGGTGATCAGCGGGCGGTTCGTTTCGCTGAATGGGGTGCCGCTCGAAAAGCTGAAGGTGGAGCATTTTCCGCGCCGCATGCTCGAGTCGGCGACCTTTACCTGGGCGGATACCCTGCCGGCGGGGGACAAGATTCGCCAGGGCAAGTGGTGGAGCGGCCCCAATGCGCGGGAGATCGCCATCAGCGAGGGGATTGCCGAGCGTATCCATGTGGGGATTGGGTCGGCGGTCGCGATCGAGGTGGGCGGCGTGGAGATGCCGCTCAAGGTGACGGCGACCTTCCGCGCCGATGAGCAGCATTTGGGCGGCCGCAGCAGCTTCTTGCTGCCTTCGGGGCTCCTGAAGGATGCGCCGGCGGTTTGGTACGGCGCGGCGCGGGTCGATCCGAAGCAGGTTTCCGCGGTCGAACGGGCGCTGTTTCTGGCCTTCCCGACGGTCACCGTGATCAACCTCGCCGACGTGCTCGACCGGATCGAAAGCGTCGTGCGGCAGATCACCTTCGTGGTGCGGTTTCTGGCGGGGTTTTCGATCTTCGCGGGGTTGATGATTCTGGCCTCTTCGATCGCCAGCACCCGCTTCCGGCGGACGCGCGAGGCGGTGGTGCTGAAGACGCTGGGCGCCACGCGCGGGCGCATCATTCGCATCTTTTCGGTCGAGTTCAGCGTGCTGGGCCTCTTGGCCGGGACGGTGGGCGCGGTCTTCGCCAATCTGCTGACGCGGGTGCTGCTGCGGCAGCTTGAGGCGCAGTGGCATTTCGAGTGGATTCCGACCGGGGTTGCGCTGCTGGGGACGGCAGTCCTGGCGGCGGCTACCGGGTGGCTGGCGAGTTATCGGATTCTTGGGTTGCGGCCGCTGGAAGTTTTGCGCGAGGAGTGAGCATCATTCCGACAACTCTCGCCCATGCCTGACTGCCGCGATCACGACTTTCTCTGCGTCAATGCGGTACCTTGCCACATAAGCGGACTTCCCAAATTCAATAATCCATTCGCGGATGTTCGGCGGCAATCCCTCAATGGTGCGGCCGAGTTCCGGATGAGTTTGGAGTATCCGTACTCCCCTTCGGATTGCCTGCACAGCGCGACGGGCGACAAGCGGGCTTTTAGGCAGTAAGAATTCGCGGAGTCGAACGAGGTCGAGTTGGGCTGACCGGGCCCACTCTAGGCGTGGCATTCGGGTGGCGGCACGTCTTCACCGGCCTCCAACTTTGCTAGCCACTCGTCGACTTCTTCGCCCGAAAGATGCAGACCTGTTCGGTCGTAGTCTTCCAGAGCCGTCAATGTCTCGAGGCGGAACTGCTCTCGCTTATCTCTCCGCTCCACGTATTGCTCGATTGCCTCGCTCATGAGAGACGCGGGCGTCTGGTGGCCAGCCGAGGCGAGATTCTCTACGCGCTTGTGCAGCGCCGATGTGAGTTTGACGCTGGTGATGACGATTTCCGAGGCAGTCTCCATCCGATTCACTCCCCTAATTTCCTGAGCTTGACTATAGCACCGGGAACGATCGTCGCGTCTCTGCCAACTTCCACGCCAAATCGACCAATGACCGGCCGAAAAGCTCGTGGAAAAACCCGCCAATCCAACGCTTTGTCGCAATCAATCTCGATAGCATTCCCAGACGGATTCAAGATCCATGACGAAGCCGTCGACAGGGCTGGCCGCGGCCAACGACGGCCCGGTCGCTTCCCATACCGGTTCCCCTGGCTGATACACGAACACACGTCTCTGGTCGGGATCGATCAGCCAGCCCAGCAGCGCTCCATTGGCGATCCAGGACTCCATCTTCTCCTGAAGCTTCTTAAGCGACTTATCGGAAGGAGAGCGAAGTTCGACGACAAAATCGGGGCATCGGTAGACGAAATGTTTCCTGTCTTCAGCGGTCAATCCAGCAAGGCGTCCTGGGGAAATCCAGGCGGCGTCCGGGCTGCGCATGGACTTGTCGGGAAGATTGAATCCGGCACTCGATCCAAGAACTTTGCCTCTCTTGTGAGTCGTCCACCAGTTTCCCAATTGCCGGTTGATCTCCGATTCGCCGCTTCCAGTCGTCAATCCTACCGGAGGATTCATCTCGATTACGCCTTCCTTGGTTCGCTCGATCCTATAGTCCGATTCGGCGCAAAACGCCTCGAACTCCTCGTCGGTCAGGGGAGGATCGAAGATTAGGGTGCGCGATACTAGGTCAAGTTGGGGAACGATCAAGCCCATGCGGCCTCCCATTTGCCTCCCATTCTACCGCACTCCTTATGCGTGGCCGTCCGGCGGCCGCTAAGCCGGCAATTCGAGGGACTCCTCCAGTTTGCTCAACCAGTGGTCGAACTCCCGCGCGTCCTGAGTTATCTCGGACGTCTCGTAGTTGTACCAGGAGCCGGGCAGTTCTTCGCGAAATTCCCCGGTTCGTTCCGAGTTATCCAGAGTTGGATGGCCGTTGCGCATAGTTAGAACTCCTCGTCGCCCTCGACTTTGGGCAGTTTGTCGTTGTCGCCCGCGAACATGACATAGAGCGTGGGCAGAAGGAAGACGCCAATGGCCAAGTTGGCAAGCAGGCCGCCCACGATGACGATGGCGAAGGGCCGCTGCGAGTCCGAACCGATGCCGTGAGAGAAAGCCGCCGGCAAGAGGCCGAGCGTGGCGACGAGCATGGTCATCATGATCGGCCTAAGTCTGAGCACCGCGCCTTCGACCGCGGCCTCGACGATGTTGCCCTTCTTGTCTTCCTGCATGCCTTTGCGGCGGGCGCGCAGTTGGTTGATGTATTCGAGCATGATGACGCCGGTTTGCACGGAGACGCCGAAAAGCGCAAGGAATCCGACCGCCGACGAGACGCTGAAGTTAGTGTGAGTCAGGTAAAGCGCGAGCGGCCCGCCGATCGAGGACATGAAGACGCTGGCCATAATCAGGAACGCCCATTTGAAGCTGCCGAACATCATATAGAGGATCATGAAGATAGCCGCCAGAGTTACCGGGACGATAATCGCCAGGCGGGCGTTGGCGCGCTTCTGGCTCTCGTATTCGCCGGCCCATTCGGTGTGGTAGCCGGGGGGTAGCTTGACGTTCGCCTCGACCCTGTTGAGCGCTTCTTCGACAGTCGATCCGAGGTCGCGGCCGCGCACGGAATACTTAATGGCAATGTAACGCTGACCGCCTTCGCGATAGATTTCCTCGGCTCCATCGTCGGTGGAGACATGGGTAAGTTGCACCAGGGAAACTCGCTCCCCGCTAGGCGATAAGAGCCGGATGTTTTCGATCGCGTCGCGGGTATCGCGATACTTAGGCTGATAGCGGACCGTGACGTCGTAGCGGGCTTCGCCCTGTTGCACCTGGGTGACGGCGTTGCCGCCGACCGCGGTCTGGATGGCGTCCTGCACATCGGCGACGTTGATGCCGTAGCGCGCGCAGGCGGCGCGGTCCACCGTGAAGTTGAGATTGGGCTGGCCGATGATGCGGAAGATGCCGAGGTCGGCGACGCCGGGGACTTTGCCCATGATATCGACGATTTCCTGCGCCTTGGTTTCGAGGGTCTTGAGGTCGTCGCCGTATAACTTTACGGCTAACTCGCCCTTGACGCCGGAGACCGCTTCTTCCATGTTGTCGGAGATGGGCTGGGAAAAATTCCAGATCACTCCAGCGAACTTACTCTCCAGGTCTTTGTCGATCGCGGCGATCAGGGCTTCCTTGTTCTGATGGAAGACCGGACGCCATTTCTCTTTCTGTTTGAGATCGACGAAGTATTCGGTGTTGAAGAAGCCCGTGACGTCGGTGCCGTCGTCCGGTCGTCCGGTTTGACTTACGACTTGAGTGACTTCGGGAAACGCGGCTAGAGCCAGGCGCGCACGATTGGTGAGGTCGATGCTGGCGGTCGGGCCTTCGCTGGGAGCAAGGGAGCCGCGCACCCAGATGGCGCCTTCGTCGAGGTGGGGCAGGAACTCCGAGCCGATCACGCCGCCGAAGTTGAGCCACATGGCGGTGGCGAAGATGACCAGCGCGATGCCAACGGTGATCTTGCGGTTCACGATGGCCCAGCGGACGCTGGTCCGATAGTGGCGGACCAGGAAGCCCATGATCGGGTTCTCCCACTCTTTGGCGCCTTTGCTGAAGAGCAGGCTGGCTAGCACGGGGGCGACGACGATCGAGAAGGTCAGCGCGCCGAGCAGGGCGAAAGCGACCGTCCAGGCCATGGGCTTGAAGAGGCGGCCTTCGACCGCTTGCAGCGTGAAGATGGGCAGATAGGCGGTGATGATGATGGCGATGGCGAAGAAGACAGGCCGCTGCACTTCCTGCGCGGCATCGCGAATCTTCTGCTGCGGCGTGTGCGGATCGTTCTTGTGGGCAAGATGGCGGATGATGTTTTCGATCATCACGACTGCGCCATCGACCACCATGCCGAAGTCCAGCGCGCCGAGCGAGAGCAGGTTGGCGGGGATGTGATTGAGCTTGAGAAGAATCGAAGCGAACAGCAGCGAAAACGGGATGGTGAGCGCGACGATGATGGAGCCGCGCACGTTGCCCAGGAAGAGGAAGAGGATGATCGAGACGAGGATGACGCCGTGCAGGAGATTCTCTTCGACGGTATCGACGGTGTGATCGACCAGATCGGAGCGGTCGAGGAACGGGACGACCTGCACGCCCGGCGGAAGGATATGCTCGTTCAATTCCTTGACTTTCGCTTCGATGCCCTTGAGCACAGGGTCGGAGTCTTCTCCCTTTTGCAGCAGCAGGACGCCTTCGACGGTGTCGTCGTTGTCGACAATGGCACCGTCGGGATGATGCCAGGCGCGGCCGATCTGGCCGAGGCGAATCTTGGGTCCTTGCGAGACGGTGCCGAGGTCTTTGATCTTGACGGCGGTGCCGGACTGCGTCTTGATGAGCGTGTTTTCAATGTCGGCGGTGTTGGTGTAGAGGCCGACCGCCTGCACGTTGATCTGCTGCGCCCCTTGCTCGATGAAGCTGCCGCCGGCGTTGGTGTTGTTGTTGGCCACCTGCTGCTCCACCTGGCCGATGCTCAGGCCGTAGGCGACCAGCTTGTCGGGGTCGAGCTTGATCTGGTACTCGCGCGTTGGGCCTCCGAAGCTGGCAACATCCACGACGCCCTTGACGCTCTTGAAAGTCTTTTCGAGCGACCAGTCTTCGAGCGTTTTCTTCTCCATCGCGTCGTAGGATGGGTTCTTGCTTTCGAGGGTGTACCAGTAGATTTGGCCGACAGGGCTCCAGTCGGTGCCCATCTGGGGCGTCAGGTTGGCCGGCAGCGTTACTTGCGAGAGCCGCTCCAGCGTGTGTTCGCGATTGACGTCGTTGATGGATTCGTCGTCGAAGGTCAACGTAAGGCTCGAAATTCCGGCCAGCGAAAAGGAGCGCAGATGGGTCATGTGCGGGATGCCGGCCATCTGTATCTCAACCGGGACCGTGACCTGGCGCTCGATTTCCTCCGCCGAGCGGCCGGGCCATTGGGTGATGATCTGGACGTAGTTGTTGGCGACGTCGGGGTAGGCTTCGATCGGCAGATTGCGAAACGAGATCACGCCCCACGCGGTGAGCACGACCACGCCGCCCAGCACCAGCCAGCGGTTCTTGAGTGCGAAATCGACGAGTGCGCGGATCATTACTGGCTCACCGTGCTTTCGAGGTCAAGGGCGTTGGTCACCACTTGCTGGCCAACGTCGAGTCCGCTCAGGACTTCCTGCTTGCCGCTGGGAAGGATCTTGCCGCCCCGGACTTCGGTGCGCTTGAAGTTGACTCCGCCGGCCGGCAGGAAGACCCAGTCCCGATCGTGCAAATGCAGCACGGCCGTCGATGGGACCGCGGTGTAGGTCTGCGGCCTGAGGCTGTCGAAGGTGGCGTTGACGAACATGCCCAGTTTGAGCCAGCCCGGGTTGGCTACCTGAATGCGGACCTTCGCGGTGCGCAGGCTGGGGTCGAGCACCGGGCCAATGTCGCCGATGCGGCCGGTCAGGACTTTATCCGGGTAGGCAAGCACATGAATCTGCGCAGTCTGGCCGAGTTTGATCTTGGCGATGTCGTTTTCAAAGACGTCGCAGACGATCCACACCTCCGACAGATCGGCAATGGTGAAGGCCGTGGCCGAACCCGAGAGCGTGACCCCGGCCGCTGCGGCCTGGGTCACATTCTGCGCAATGATGACGCCCGAAGTCGGCGCGTAGACGTTGACCGTGTTGCTGGGGTGGTCCTTGTCGACGCCCAGAACCTTCAACTGTTCTTCGGCCGCGGTCAGGTCGGCTTTGGCGTCTTTTTCGCTGTCCTCGGCCTGCTCGTACATGGCCTGGGAGATGGCGCCGTGGTCGAGCAGATCTTTGGCGCGGACGAAGGCCTTGTTGGCCAGTTGTTCGTCGTTAACCGCCTTCAGATAGGCGTCGAAGGCGTTGGTGACGTCCGGACTCTGGACCGTCATCACCAGTTGGCCCTTCCTGACATTATCGTCGAGGCGCACTTTGATATCGACGACGCGGCCGTTGGCCAGCGAGATGACCGGGATTTCGCGAGAAACGTCGGGAAGGACGGCGCCGGTGGCGGTGACCTGCGACGGCTCCTCCAGTTTTTCGGCAGGCGCCAAGGGAAATTGATGCAGGGTCTTCGGATCGACGGAGATCAGGTTCATGTCGGAGACGTGGGTGACCGGTTCCTGCGGCGGAGCGCCGTCGCCGGCGGCTTCCTTCTTGCATCCGGTGAAACCCGCGAGCGAAAGCGTGAGCAGGACGATAAAACAAGAGCGATCGACAGGAAGCTGCATCATGGAATCACCTCGCGTCCAACTGCCATATTCAGTTGGCTGGCCGCCGTTAAGTACGTGCCGATCAGTTGCAGATAGGCCAATTGCACTACGCGATAATCGCTTTGCGCGTTGAGGAAGTCCATCAGCGAAGCGCCGCCGCGCTGATAGGCGAAGGTGACCGTGTCGCGTACCCGCGTCGACTGCGCCAGATACTTGTCCTTATAGGGCTTGAGGAGCGCCACGTCGCTCTCGACCTGGGCGTAGGCTGAGTCCACATCGCTGAAAACCTGAGCGCGCGCCGCGTCCGTCAACTGCGTCGATTTGTCGATGTCGATCAGCGTGCGCTGCTTCTCTCCCTGGTTGCGATCGAAGATGCGCAGGGGAATGTTGACGCTGAGGCCGAGAGCATCATTCGCGTTGGGATTGTTGTAGGAGCCGTCGTGGGTGAACCAGCCGCTCAGGGTTGGGTCGGTTGAGCCGTTGGCCCAGGCCAGCTTGTGGGCATCTTTCGATTCCTGGATGCTCAGCAGGGCCGCGCGCAGGTCGGGACGGCTGTCGAGCGCCGTCTGATGCAAATGCTCCAGCGGCGTCAGTTCTTCGGAAAAATCGAAAGTGCCGCTGACGTCGAACTGTTCGACCGGCGTGCGCTGGTCGAGCAACTGCAACAACTGAATCTTCGAAGTGCGCAGGTTTACGAGCGCGGTCTGCAGTTCGGACTCGTATTGGACCCGCAGCAACTCGATGCGATCGAGGTCGACCTGAGCGATGTCTCCGGCGTTGAACCGGTCGCGGCTGATCCCGATGATCTTGTCGTAGTACTCCAGATCGTCCTGGGCCAGTTTCAGAACGGCTTTGGCCTCGAGCGTCTGGACGAAAGCCGAGCGGAGCGTGAACACCAGAGTCCGATTCAGATCGTCGTGTTGGCTCTCGGCGACATGGGTTGCGTCCTTGGCGGTTTCATAGCGCAGATTGCGCTTGTTCCGGCGCTCCCAAAGGTACGCCAGATTGGTTTGCTCCTGCACGCCGCTGAGGGGTTGCCAAACGCCATTGTGCGGAGCGATTTGCGCCCCGTCTTCGGAGAAGGTGAACTGGGGGTTGGGCCGCAGATGGGCGGTGATTTCTTCGGCTTTCAACTCGTCCACTCCGAGTTGGTCGGCCTTCAGCGTGGGATTGACCGCTTCAAAGCGCGCTTTGACCTGCTCCCAGGTCATCGAGTTCGGCGTGGGAGCCGAGGTTTGAGCCGCGACCTGCCGCGCCCCCGGCGACGCTTGCGGCGCGCTGAGTGGCGCCTGCGCGTAACCGGGCGAAGCAGTCAGCGCCAGGGGCAGCACAAGGGCTGCATACATCGATCGTATGGGTCGTTTCATGGCATCCTTCGGAGCCGCAATGTGGGCGGCGAGCCGGATATGACCGCGCGAATTGAGGGGAACTGGAGGGAATCGGGATACAAACCCGATTCGCGAAGCCAAGACTCAGGCCCGAGGCGGCGGGCGGCTGTCGAGGGAGCGGGGAAGGGGAGCAATTTCCGGAGAAATCCGGTCGCTTTTGAGAGCGAACAGCGCGTAGCCCCTCGACGAAACCTCGGTGACCATCGGGGCGGGGAGCGCCCAGGACGCCGGAGTGAACGACGGGTGCAGATCGCTCGGGTGGAGCGATTTGCGCAAGCAAGTGTCCGTCTCCGCAGGTCCCTGCATGGCCATCAGGTCGTCGCTGAGGGAGATCACCGGCAGCAACAGCAGAACCACCATCGCCAGCGCCAGCACCTGAGTGCGCCGCGAAGTCCGATCCGCGCCCGGTCCCGAACCCGGTCCCGAGCGGGCGCATCGAGCCCAGAGCAAAACCAGTCCCAGGGAGCAAACCGCCCAGGCGATATTGAGGATGATCTCCATCGTTAATCCAGATTCTACCTCAGCACAGCATTTCCCGATTGCGCCGGCCTTCACTTTCGACGGCCCGCCGCATTAAGTGTTAGTTTGCACGGCTGTCGATAAGCGGGCGGTAGGGAATTCGTAAGGAGTTGGTAAGCTCCGGTTTCGCGGACTTCGCCGCAAGCGTACCCCCGGTTTCTTGCCGGAGCGTGAAGCGGCGGAGCCGCGCGAAATTGACCGGGCGCGACGGTTCCAAGTATCATTAGGAAGTCGGCGGCGCCGGTGAGACTCCCGTCCTCACCCCGGCCTCAGCCACCCGCAAGCCGCTCCCCGCGCGCATTGCCTCGTCGTTCAATGGTAGGACAGCTGACTCTGACTCAGCATATTGGGGTTCGAATCCCTGCGAGGCAACCAACTCGAATCTCTAGGTCTTCGTCCGACGATCCCGATAGTCGAACTCGCCGTCGCCCTCGGACTCGAAGGCAGGATGCGCCTGAGTTCAAACCAATGGCTGCCGCATGCATCCAAGTACGCAGATCCGATTTTTTCGTTCCCCTTAAGCACCAGGGACGATTCCCCGAGGCATTGCCGAGCGTCTTCCGCTTCCGGAGGCTTTCGCTCCGCGCCACACCGATGGGCCACACCGGTGGGCCACAAAGGTCCGCCGCACCAAGCCGTCGAATTCCGGTTGCCAGCGCGAACACGGCCGCGATGTTACTTTGAAAGCAGTTCTGTTGCTTCGGTTTCGATTGCCGGATTTCTTGCGGTTCCGGCCAACGTCCCCGCATCCGCTCCCTGAAAGGTCCCCGGTCCCCTTCATGCCCTCAGCCAGATTTGTACGCCTCTCTCGTTTCCAGCCTGCTTTCTCCGCCGCCGTCCTGGCGTCGATCGCCATCTCAGGGCTGCTGTCCTGCTCGCCGGCGGCACTGGCGCAAGGGTCGCCGGTTGCGCCGCGCATCGCGGCTGAGGCCGACGATGCCCACCGGACGACACTGTCCGGCAATGTGCCGTTGCTGGCGCGCACACTGGCGGGAACACCCAGCGATCTTGGCGAAGCCGCCCCGGCGACGCGGATGACCCACGTTCGACTCGTCCTCTCGCGCAGTCCCGAGCAAGAGGCGGCGCTCGACAAGTACATGGCCGAGTTGCAGGACAAATCGTCCCCGAACTACCACAAGTGGCTCACTCCCCAGCAGTTCGGCCAGCTCTACGGCCCGGCCGATTCGGACATCGCGGCCATTGTCGCCTGGATCGAATCGCGCGGACTCAACCTCGAACAGGTTTCCGCTGGACGCACCAATATCGCTTTCTCGGGAACGGTAAGCCAGGTCGAAGAGGCGTTTCATACGCAGATTCACTCGTTCGAGGCTTCGATTCACGGCAAAACCACGCAGTTCTACTCGAATACCTCCGATCCCAGCATTCCCGCGGCGCTCGCGCCCGTGGTCCAGGGCGTGGCCCATCTGGACACGCTGCGCCCAGTTCCCGCGCACACCGCCGGCCCGGCGGGCCGCTTCGATCCCGAAGCCAGGCGCGTCGTCCCAGTCAATGCCGCTGACGCCAAAGGGCTCCCGGCAAGCCTGCGGCCAAACCTGACCACTGGTTCGGGCACCTCGTCCGACCCCTATTTCTTGTACATCGTTCCGGGCGACGCGGCGACCGTCTACGACACGCCCAACACCACCTTCAACGCCAACTACACTTCGGGAACCAGCTACACCGGCGCCGGCGTCACCATCGGCATTGGCGGCGATGCGGCGATTCAGACCGCCACCGTGGTCAACTACCGCACACTGTTTCTCGGCAATTCTACCGCCCCAACCGTCTCCAACGTGGACGGAGTGACCAGCACCGACGACGCCGACGAGGCCTACATCGACACGCAGCTCTCAGGTGGCCTGGCCCCCGGCGCGGCGATCCACTACTACACCTCGACCGATCTGTACTCGGCCGTCGATCAGGCCATTTCCGATAACACCGTGGACATTTTCAGCCTCAGTTTCGGATACTGCGAGCTGGGTTTTACCACGGCTGAGAACGCGGAGTTCAACTCGGGCTGGCAGCAGGCGTCCAGTCAGGGGATCGCGGTGGTGGTCGCGACGGGCGATACCGGCTCCGCCTCCTGCGACGCCGGCGACTCGAGCGGTACGACCGAAGCGCAGTACGGACTCTCGGTAAGCGGACTGGCCTCGACGCCCTACAACATTGCCGCCGGCGGAACCGACCTCTACGGCCTGAACAGCTCGTTTTCCCAGTACGTTAGCCTGAATGAAAGCACGTCGGCCAACTACTTCCGCACCGCTCTCAGCTACATCCCGGAATCCACCTGGAACGATTCCAGCGAATTCGACACAACCATCGGCGCGAACGTCCCCTGGACCGCCGTCGCGGGCGAATCGAGCGTGGCCAATATCACCGCCGGCAGCGGCGGCCGCAGCAGTTGCTCCACGAACACCGGCACCGACTCTTCGACCGGAGCCTGCACCAGCGGCTATCCCAAACCCTCATGGCAGCGCGGCGCGGGCGTTCCCGCGGATGGAGTGCGCGACCTGCCCGACATTTCGCTGATGGCCGGCAACGGATTCGATCCCGCCACCTGGCTGGTCTGCACCGACGCCACCTACTCGAGCGGCGGCGCGACCTACACCGAAAATTGCGCCGTGGATGCGAGCGGCAACTTCAGCGCCGCCGGTTATGGCGGAACATCGACGGCCGCGCCGGCCTTCGCGGGCATGCTGGCTCTGGTGCAGCAGAAGACCGGATCGCGGCTCGGCCAAGCCGCGCAGGAGCTCTACAACCTCTTCAACGGCGCCCATGCCAGCGTCATTTTCCACGACACCACCGTCGGCAACAACTCCGTTCCATGCGTGAGCGGCACCCCCGACTGCGTGGCCAATTCCGGCGGCTACTACTTCGAATCCGGCTACAACACCACCGCCGGCTACGACCTGGCCACCGGCCTGGGCAGCGTCGATGTGAAGCAGATGGTGGCCTACTGGGATAGCTCGACCGGTAGCGCCAAGGCGACCGTGACCGTGACGCCCTCGGCTACCACGGTCGCCAGCACGGCCAGCTTCACGGTTGCCGTCACGGTTTCCGGCGGGTCGGCAACGCCTACCGGCACCGTCACGCTAACCAGCGGCGGCTACACTTCCTCAGCCGAGACGCTTTCGGGCGGATCGTTCACCTTCCATGTGGCCGCCAGCGACCTTGCGATCGGCGCCGATACCCTCACTGTCGCCTACAGCGGAGACTCTAGCTACGCATCGACTACCGGCGCGGCGTCCGTTACCGTCACGGCGCCCGGCGCGGCAGTTTCGCCCTCTTCGCTCACGTTTGGAGCAACCCTGGTAGGCTCCTCCACGGCGGCGCAGACCGTCACCCTCAAGAACACCGGCGATTCCACTCTGACCCTGCAGGAATTCACGCTGACCGGAGCCGGCTTTTCTTCGTATTCCGTCCAAACCAGTTGTTTGAGTACGCTTGCGGCCGGCGACTCATGCCACTACCTCGTCACCTTTACGCCTCTGGCGGCCGGTACGCTCACCGCGACGCTCGGCATCGTAGATAGCGACGCCACTTCGCCCCAAACGGTAAGCCTGACCGGCACCGGTGTGACGCCAACTCCCGCCATCAGCCTGTCGCCGGCTTCGCTCACCTTCGCCAGCACTACGCAGGGTTCCTCGGCCGCCGCGCAGACCGTCGCGATCAAGAACACCGGTACGGCGGCGCTCACCATCGGCGGCATCTCCATCGCCGGCGCAAACGCCTCATCCTACTCGCAGACCAACACCTGCGGTACGGGGCTAGCGATTGGCGCCTCTTGCGCGGCGACGGTCACCTTCACGCCCACCACCTTCGGCACGCTCACGGCGTCGCTTAGCATTGCCGACAATGCCCCCGGCTCGCCGCAAACGGTTTCGCTCAGCGGGACCGGAACGGAAGCCGGCTCGTACACGCTTGCGGCCGCCGCGGTCACCGTGGCGCCGGGAGCCACCGGCACCTCGGCTATTACCGCCACCGGCAAGAGCGGTTACGCCGGGCCGAACACCATCACTCTCAACTCCTGCACCCTGGCCACCTCCCCCTCCGGAGCAACCGCGTTGCCGACCTGCGCCATTACCGGCGCAACGGTGACCTTCGCCGCCGGCGCGACGACCGGATCGGGCGGTTCCATCGCGATCGACACCACGGCCGCGAGCACCTCCGCCGTGAAGTCCGCTCCGCTGAGCGCGCAGGGCCACGCCGGCCGCTGGGCGGGCGCGGGCGCCGTGGCCGTCGCGGGACTCCTGCTCTTCGGCATTCCGGCGCGCCGCCGCAGGTGGAGGTCGCTGCTTAGCGTCTTGCTCTTTGCGGCAGCCTTCGGCATCCTCTCCGGTTGCGGCGGCGGCTCGGGCGGCGGCGGTACAACGATTCCAGGAACCTCCGCAGGCGCGTACACCTTCACCCTGACCGGTACGGACGCCGATGGAGTGCAACAGAAAGTTATCGTGAACGTAACCGTCAGCTAAACGGAGGCAGCGAAACGGCGGCAGCTTGGCGGCGCAGGCGGGCCACGGCGGCCAACGGCTCCCGAAGCACACGGGAGCCGTTCGCCGTTGGGGCGCGATTGCGGGGCCAGTTCGCCCCATTCGCAACCGATGCTCCTGACGGCCTCAACGGAAGTTCGTCACGCTTCCGGCGCTGGAGCTTCCGCCTCGCTCCAGCCCTCCGCCATGAACCGGTAACCGACCCAGGGTTCGGTCTGGATATACTGCTTGCCCGTTTCGGCTTCCAGCTTCTTGCGCAACTGGCCGACAAAGACGCGCAAATACTCCGGCTGATGCGCCGATTGCGCTCCCCACACGGCCGTTAACAGCGCGCGGTGGGTCATCACCTTGCCGGCGTTGCGGGCCAAAAAGAGCAGCAGGTCGAACTCCTTCGGCGTGAGGTGAATCAGCTTGCCCAGCACCGTGACCGAGTGCGCCGGCGCGTCCACCACAAAGTCTCCCGCCTCGATCGCGTGCGTCGCCCGCTCCGGCGCGCGCCGCAGATGCGCCCGCACCCGCGCCAGCAACTCCTGAATATTGAAGGGCTTGGTCACATAATCGTCGGCGCCGGCGTCGAGCGCCTCCACCTTGGACCGCTCGTGATCCCGCACCGAAAGCACCACCACCGGCGTCGAGCCCATAATCCGGATGGCGCGGCAGACGTCCACGCCGGTCATCGTCGGCATCATCAGGTCGGTAATCACCAGGTCCGGAGACCACTCCCGGTAGACCTGCAATCCCTCTTCCGGGTCGTTGGCCGTTCGAACCTGGTAGCCCTGCGCGGTCAGCGAGGCCCGCAACACGCGAGTGATCTGCGCCTCATCGTCAATGACTAATATTCGTTCCTGCATGGTCCTCTTGCCGTTTCTCCGGTTTCTTGCGGGCATCCAGCAATTGCCAGCACCCAACTTGAACGATACAGTACGCGCGGCTGCGCATTCGGGACAGTGGCCGCAATCCGTTCTGAGGCTGGGTCAGGTTGGAATTCCAAGCCGGAGCGAAAAAGCGGCTATCATACAAAGCTGATGCCGGAAATCAAGCCAACCCCGCGGCTACAGACCTCACTGCGCTGGTTGTTCAGCTCCTCGATCGCGGCGCTGGCCACGTACATGCTGGTTGCGCTCAAGGCTGACCCCAGCACCGCGGGCATCCTCTACCTGGTGCTGGTGGTCTGGGCGGCGACGCTGGCCGAACGGGCGCTTTCCATCTATCTTGCCGTGCTCACCTCGTTCCTCTTCGACTACTGTTTCCTCCCACCGCTGCACACGTTTGGGCTTTCCGGATTCCAGGCCTGGTTAGCCATGATCTCCTTTGTCGTCGCCTGCGCCATCGTCAGCCGGGTCGCCGAGCGCGCCCGCCGCCAGACCCAGCAGGCCGAGCGCCGCCGCGAAGACGTCGAGCGGCTCTACGCCCTCAGCCAGGAGATGATGCTGCACGAGGACGCCGCCGGCCTTATCCGCGAAATTCCCCGCCTCGTCGCGCAAAATTTCGCCCTCGAAGCCGTCTTGCTCTACGTCCGCGACGAAGACAAGCTCTACTCGTCCGTTCCCAACTCGCCGGACAGAGGAAACGTCCCGGCATTCTCGCCCGAATCCATGCGCCGCGCCCTGCGCGAGGTTTCCTCGGCCTGGGAGCCGAATTCCGAGCTTTCCCAGGGATACACCCCCGTCAACCTCGTCTTCGGCATGAGCAGCGTGGGCACACTGGCCTGGAAGCCGGCCACGCTCGGCCGGGAAGTGGCCACGTCGGTGGCCGCGCAAGTGGCCATCGCCATCACCCGGGCCAACGCCATCGAAGCCTCGGCGCGCCTCGAAGCCGCGCGCGGCGCCGACCGGCTGCGCACCGCCCTCATCGACTCGCTCACCCACGAACTGCGCACCCCCCTGACCGCCATCCGCGCCGCGGCCACCACCCTCGTCGATGGCCGCGGCCTCGACAGCGAAACCCGCCTCGAGCTGGCCACCATCGTCGATGAAGAAAGCTCCCGCCTCGATTCGCTCATCGGAGAAGCCATGGAAGTGGCCGAAATCGAGTCCGACGGCATTCGCGTCAAACCCGAGCCGCTGCATACGGCCACCTTTCTCGAGCACGCTGTCGAGCAGTCGCACGACCAGTTGGCGCATCGCCGGGTCACCATCGTCGTCCAGCAGCCGGACAATCCGGTCTGGTTCGACCAGCATCTGCTCGGACGCGTCTTCCGCCATCTGCTTGAGAACGCCGCCCGCTACACCCCAGCCAACAGCCGTATCGTCTTGCGCAGCAAGCGGATACACGATCGCGTCGAGTTTCTGGTCGAGGATGACGGACCGGGCATCGACGCGCGCGACTTGCCCCTGATCTTCGAAAAGTTCTACCGCGGCCGCCAGCGCATCAACGCCGCTAAAGGGTCGGGAATGGGACTTTCCATCACCCGCGCGCTGATGGCCGCCCACGGCGGGGCCATCGACGTCACCAGTACACCCGGCCGCGGCACCACCTTCCGCCTGTGGATACCGCTGGTCGAAAAATCTCCCGCAATTGCCGCGGAAAAGCCTTCCTAAGCCGCCTTCCACCTACGGCAACGGCAACCAGGCATCCAATCCAGAAGCGGCCAAATCCCGCCGCAACTGCTCCACCGTCGAAAATTGCAGCCCGACAATGCCGAATCGCCGCGCCGCTTCAATATTCTCCAGCTTGTCGTCGAGGAAGAGCGTCTCCTCCGGCGCGGTCCCGAGCTTCTGGAGCAGCAACTCGTAAATCGCCGGCTCCGGTTTGGCCATGCGGTGCCGGTAGCTCCAGATAGGCACATCGAAGTCCGCGATCCAGGCGAAGCTCCCGGCAATGCTCTCCATCACCGCATCGCCCATGTTGGAAAGAATCGCGGTTGCAATTCCGCGCGCCTTCAGCGCCCGATGCCACGCGACCATCTCCGGATTGCAGGTGGTCCACATGCGCGCGTCCCAGCCGTTCAGTTCGGCAATGGTCTCCGGCGCCAGGTCGAGTCCGGCATCCGACGCCAATTTCCGCCAATAGCCAAGGCCGGTCAGGTCGCCGCGGTCGTAGGCGTGGCGGTCCACCCAGTAGAGCGCTTCAAACGCCTCGTGCGAAAGCCCGGTAATCCGCCGCATCTCCGCATGTGCCGCCGGATCGGGCAATCCGCTCAGCACCATTCCGTAATCGAATACCACCGCTCGCAAAGGCAATCCCGTTCTCCTGTCCTCTCACCAGTTTAGAGTGGTCCTGGCGGGGGCTGGCGGTAAACTGCGATGAATTTCCGCCAGAATTGGCCTTTCGATAGCCTCGCCGGTTACGATAAAACCAACCGAATCAAGGAGTTCTGTGGAATTCTCCCAGCGTACCGCATGGAATACCGAAGAGAGCGACCTGGCGCGCGCGCATCGCGAGCGCGTCGCCGCGGGCCTGCCCGTCGCCGATCTCACCGCTTCCAACCCCACCCGCTGCGGATTCGAGTACCCTGCCGACCTCCTTTCGCCCTTGCTTGGCCCCGGCGCGTTCGACTACGACCCCAATCCGCGCGGAAAGCTCGAAGCGCGCCAGGCCGTCTGCCGCTACTACGCCCGGCACGGGGCCCGCGTCTCGCCGGAACAAATCCTGCTAACCACAAGCACCAGCGAGGCTTACGGCTATCTCTTCAAGCTGCTGATGAATCCCGGCGACGCGGTGCTCGCCCCCCAGCCGAGCTACCCGCTCTTCGATTTTCTCGCCCAGGCCGAGTCGGTCAAGCTGGCCCCCGCACCGCTCGTTTACGACCACGGCTGGCAGCTCGATCTCGAAGGACTACGCCGCCAGATCGCCCCGCGAACCCGCGCCGTGGTGCTCGTTCACCCCAACAATCCCACCGGCCACTTCACCAAACTGGAGCAAGCACAGGAGCTGGCGGCCATTTGCCGCGAACACGATCTGGCGCTGATCGTGGATGAGGTTTTTCTCGACTACGCGCTGGAGCATGAGGCTTCCGGCTCGCATCGGCCCTTCGATCGGCCTTTGGACCGGTCCAGTTTCGCCGTGCGCCATCTGGCTTGTCCGGTCTTTATCGTCAGCGGAATCAGCAAGATCTGCGCCTTACCTCAGATGAAGGTTGCATGGCTGCTGGCGCTTGGACCCGGCTCCGGGCAGGCTTTGGAGCGCCTGGAAGTCCTCGCCGATACCTGGCTTTCGATCAATGCCCCCATCCAGCAGGCGCTTCCCGTGTGGCTCGATGGCCGCGTCCACATTCAGGACCAGATTCGCCGCCGCGTCAGCGCCAATTTGGCCGAACTGGACCGCGCTCTCGCCGCCCAATCCGCCGACGGCGAGCGGGAGGGAGGCATCCTCGTCAATCGCCTCCTGGTCGAGGGCGGCTGGTACGCGGTTCTGCGCATCCCCGCCCTCCAGCCCGACGAGACGACCGTCCGGGAGCTGCTCGAACTCGGCGTTTGGGTCCACCCTGGCTACTTCTTCGGCATGGCGAATTCGGGCTGGCTGGTGGTGAGCCTGTTGACCGCGCCCACCGAGTTTTCCTCAGGTATCCGATCACTTTTGACTCATTTGCGCCAGAATCTCAAGAGTTACCTCTAACCGGGAAAACTCAAACTTGTACGCAAGCTGTCGGGCCCTAAATGGAAGAAGAATATACGGTTGCGCGGCGCGGCTTCGGTCGGGTTCTGGAGCCCTTTCGCTCAGTTCGGATGGCGTTGCGTTCGCTGGCTGTGCGCGGAGTGCGCGGCGCTCCACCGAAGCCGCCCTTGCGGGAGATCCCGAAAAGGAAGATACAACAGCAGGAATAGCGCCAGCGCGACGAACTCCGTCGCCACCAGGTACCACGGCCACGGACCGAGCAAATCGAGCAGCGACGCATTCCGCGGCTTCGCGCGCAGATACATGTAGTCGGTCTTGTAGACGAAGTTGAAAACGCCGATCAAGGCGGCCAGAACGTTCAGCACCACCATCGCCCGCGCCACCGACCAGGCGCGAGGACGCATCAGCCCCGACCAAGCCAAAAAGAGCACCGAAGCCACGATCAGCCCATGATCGACGAAGAACTGCACCGTGCCGAACGAAGGAAAAGGCTCCCAAAGATTCGGCGTCAAAAGCGCCATCGTCGCCCCGGCCAGCGCGACTACGGCGCCGAGGATGGCAAGATGCACCGCTCCAAAAAGCTGAAAATTGCTCGGCATGTGGATTCTCCCGTTGCTCCCTGGCAACTGATACCAATCGTAGTGACGCGCGGAGCGCACAGGCGGGCCGTTGTGACGCTTTCCAAAGCGTCCCAATGCCTCATAGCAAGTGTCCCCAGCCGAAAGTTCTTCCAACAAACGTTGTCATCCCAAGCCTGAAATCCTTCCAACAAATGTTGTCATCCCAAGCCTGGAATCCTTCCAACAAATGTTGCCGTCCCGAGTCTGAATTTCTTCCAACAAATGTTGTCATCCCGAGCCTGAAATCCTTCCAACAAACGTTGTCATCCCGAGCCTGAAATCCTTCCAACAAATGTTGTCATCCTGAGCGCAGCGAAGGACCCGCTTCTCGTCTTTAGAGTGCGAACGCGGTTGCCCCACTCTCGCGACGCCTTCCCCTTAGTTGCAAGTGTCCCCCAGCCTGAAATCCTTCCAACAAACGTTGTCATCCCAAGCCTGAAATCCTTCCAACAAATGTTGCCGTCCCGAGCCTGAAATCCTTCCAACAAATGTTGCCGTCCCGAGCCTGAATTTCTTCCAACAAATGTTGTCATCCTGAGCGCAGCGAAGGACCCGCTTCTCGTCTTTAGAGTGCGAACGCGGTTGCCCCACTCTCGCGACGCCTTCCCCTTAGTTGCAAGTGTCCCCGAGCCTGAAATTCTTCCAACAAATGTTGTCATCCTGAGCGCAGCGAAGGACCCGCTTCCCACAGATTTGCGCGTAACGTTATCCTCCGAATCCCGCAACGAATTGCCAACTCGGGACGCTCTTGAACAGTAAGAACAAGCGTTCCGCGACGACCGCCCGCCACTCTCCTCCGGATCCTTCCCGCTCGATTGAACCGAGCCTCCGGCGAACGAACGCGCACTCTCCCCGCCATTTTTCTTGGAGCCACGCGGGGCCACTCGCTATAGTCGGAACTACGTCGCGCTCGCCATCCTATACGACGCATGGGGTCCCGATGACTGCCGCTTCTTCCCGTGTTGCGCTTCTATTTGTTGCCGCTTCCGTTTCGGTTTCGCCTTCCTTCAGCCAGTCCAGCCCAACGGACTTGAAGTACCAGACCCCGCCGGAAGTTATGGTCAAGATGGTCGATGCGCCGCCGACACCGTCGATCAGCCTCGGCCCCGCGACCGCCTCCGGCCCGCGCATGATGCTCATCGAGCAGTCTTCTTCGCTGCCCACCATCGCCGATCTGGCCGAGCCGGAGCTGCGCCTCGCCGGCCTGCGCTTCAACCCCAAAATCGAAGCGCCCAGCCGCACCCGCTACTTCACTTCGCTCAAGCTCGAGGCGCTGCCGACTGCCAGTGCCGCGCCGAAGGAGATTGCGATCGCCGGACTGCCGGCCAAGCTCCACGTTCTCTACGCCAAGTGGTCCCCGGATGGAAAGAGCATCGCGCTGGTCAACTCAGGCGCGGAAGCACTGGAGTTGTGGATCGTCAACGTGGCCAAAGCGCAAGCCGTGCGCGTGCCAGCCGTGCGTCTCAACGCGGTCCTCACCACGCCCATCGACTGGCTCGGCAACACCAGCCTGGCCGTGCTCGCTGTTCCCGCTGCGCGCGGGGCCGAGCCAGTGAAGAGCGAAATTCCCACAGGCCCGGTGATCCAGGAAAACGACGGCAAAGCCACACCCGCGCCGACTTACGAGGACCTGCTCAAGAACCCGACAGACGAAGCGTTCTTCGCCTATCACGCCACGTCCCAGTTGGAAGAAGTGAAGCTCGGTGGCGCGGTGAAGAAGCTCGGCAAACCCGCCGTCTTCGCCACGCTGGAAGCCTCGCCGGACGGCAAATACATCTTCACCGAAGCCCTGCACAAGCCCTTCAGCTACAACCAGCCCTACGAGCGCTTTCCGCAGCGCCGCGAGGTCTATAGCGTCGAATCCGGCCAAGCCAAGCTGCTCGACGACGCGCCACTGATCGACAACCTGCCCATCGACCGCGACGCCGTCGAGCCCGGCCCGCGCAACTACGGCTGGCGAGCCGATAAACCCGCGACGATCTACTGGGTGCAGGCTGCCGACGGCGGCGACCCGAAGAAGGAGTCCGCCGTCCGCGATCGCATCGACACGCTCGACGCGCCGTTTACCGGCGAGCCGAAGGCGATCGCCGATCTCGCGCTGCGCTTCCGCAGTGTCGATTGGAGCACCGACAACCTGGCCATTGTGAGCGAGATGCGCTGGAAAGATCGCAAGATGATCCTCGCCGCCGTCGATCCAACCACCTCCAAAGTCACGCAGCTCTACGCCGGCTCCATGCAGGATCGTTACCGCAATCCAGGCACGCCGATGCTCGAGCGCAATGCCGAGGGCCAGCTCGTCCTTGAGACCACGCCGGACAAGCAGGGCGTCTACTTCTCCGGCCAGGGCGCATCGCCCAAGGGCGACGAGCCGTTCGTGGCCATCATGCCCGTGACGGCCGGCGAAAATCCCAAAGAAACCCGCATCTGGCAGTCGCAACCGCCGTTTTTTGAGACGCCAATGGCAGTGATCCAATCCGCAACCGCGACGGAAATCCTCGCCCGCCGCGAATCCGTCGAGCAAAGCCCCAACTACTTCCTCGCAACGGTCTCCGCAGGCGCAGCCCCGCAATGGGTCGCCGTCACCAGCTTCCCTAACCCCTACGCCGGCCTTCCCCTGCCCACGCATCAACTGCTCCACTACAAGCGCGCCGACGGTGTCGACCTCACCGCCGACCTGTATCTGCCCGCCGGATACGACAAGTCCAAAGGCCCGCTGCCCACGCTGATGGAGGCCTATCCGGCCGAGTTCAAGAGCCGCGCCGCCGCCAGCCAGGTTACCGGCTCGCCCTATGAATTCGTGCGCATCAACTGGGGTTCGCCGGTCTTCTTCACTACCACCGGCTACGCGGTGCTGGCCAATGCGGCCATCCCCATCATCGGCGAGGGGAATGCGGAGCCGAACGATACTTATGTCGAGCAACTGGTCGCGGGAGCCAAGGCGGCCATCGACGCGGGCGTCGCGACGGGAGCCGTGGATCGCGGCCGGGTTGCCGTGATGGGCCACTCCTACGGCGCCTTCATGACCGCCAATCTGCTCGCGCATTGCGACCTTTTCCGCGCCGGCATCGCCCGCTCCGGCGCCTACAACCGCACCCTCACGCCCTTCGGCTTCCAGAACGAAGAGCGCACCTACTGGCAAGCGCCCGACGTTTACTACAAAATGAGCCCATTCAGCTACGCGGACAAAATCAAGACGCCCATCCTGCTCTTCCACGGCGAGGCGGACAACAACACCGGCACATTCCCCATCCAGAGCGACCGCTTCTACAACGCGCTCAAGGGCGAGGGCGCCACAGTCCGCTTCGTCCTGCTGCCGCTCGAAGCCCACGGCTACCAGGGCCGCGAAAGCGTCCTGCACATGCTTTGGGAGATGGAAAACTGGCTCGATCGCTTCGTTAAGCCTGAGAAGCCAGTCGTTCATGGCGAATGAATCACGCGTGAAGCAAGAGAGGGAAACCAATGAATCGACGTAAATTCGCAGCAAGCGCCATCGCCGCGATGGCAGCGATGGCCAGTGCGGAAAGACTGAGCAGTGAGCAACCCTCGAAAGCGCATTTCGCCACAGATGCGGAGATCGACGCCGCTATGCAGGCGCAGATGACCGCAGCCCCGAAACTCCAGATCGCGATGCTGCTCTATCCGCAGTTCACCGCCCTCGACCTGATCGGCCCGCACACCTTTCTCGCCGGCCTGATGAGCGCCGACGTCCATCTGGTTTGGAAGACCAAAGATCCGGTGCCGCTCGACCGCGGCGGAACGGCGATCCTGCCGACGACGACCTTTGCGGAATGCCCCAAAGACCTCGACGTGCTCTTCGTTCCCGGCGGCCTCAAAGGCACTGTCGCCGCGATGCGCGACGATACGGTACTCGATTTTGTCGCCGATCGCGGCAGCCGCGCCAAGTATGTCACCAGCGTCTGCACCGGTTCGCTGGTGCTCGGCTGCGCCGGATTGCTCAGAGGCTATCGCGCCACCTCGCACTGGGCCACGCGGGATATTCTTCCCCTGCTCGGCGCCACTCCCGTAGCCGAGCGAGTCGTCGAGGACCGCAATCGCCTGACCGGCGCGGGGGTTACCTCCGGCATGGACTTCGGCTTGGTGCTATCGGCTAAGTTGAGCAGCAAGACTTATGCCGAGATGTTACAGCTCATCAATGAGTACGATCCGCAGCCGCCGTTTGAAACCGGCACACCCGCGCAGGCCGGTCCTGCCATGACTGCGCATCTCAATCAGTTACTTGCCGGTGGCGTCCATGCCGCGCAGGATGCCGCATCGGCCTCGAAAAAGCGCTGGCCAGTCGAGTAAGGCGGCTGCGTTTGCGAGTGTAAGTGTAAAGTGTAAGTCCGAAGTGTAAGTGTAAAGTATAAGTGCGAACTGTAAGTGTAAGTGCGAACTGTAAGTGTAAGTGCGAGCTTGACCTTAAAAAACGCTTGTCATCTTGAGCGAAGCGAAAGACCCGCTTCTGCCCTTGCCCTTGCTTTTGCCTTTCCCACTCACACTAAGTAGGCGTCCTCAGCAGCAAATACCCTCCCGTCAACCCAAACAGCACATCCGGCGACCACGCCGCAATCGCCGACGGCAGATAATTCACATCGCCCATCGCATCGAAAAGCCCCGCCGCCACCCAGTACCCCAGCGCAATCCCAATCGCCCAAGCCACTCCGGTCAGCGACCCGCGCCGGCCCATTGAGAGCGCAAACGGCACCGCCAGCACCGCCATCACGATCGTCGCCAGCGGATACGCCAGCTTATGCTGCAGCTGCACCTTGAGCCGCATCGTGTCGAAGCCGCTCTGTTGCAGGTCGCCGATGTAGCGTTCGAGCTGGCCAAAGTTCATCTCCTGCGACTGCAGGCTCTCTTTCT
>Ga0209208_10003265_pt1 | contig 23270 bp, 8 predicted proteins | sample S1TSphfallax_3_FD_187694 | JGI IMG/M metagenome (GOLD analysis project Ga0209208, IMG submission 187694) | Host-associated microbial communities from peat moss isolated from Minnesota, USA - S1T2_Fd - Sphagnum fallax MG (SPAdes) (version 2) | ecosystem: Host-associated > Plants > Peat moss >...
TTTTAACTATAAAGTTAGATTTAATTTTTGAATAAAATGGGCCCACCAGTTCCTTCCATGTGAGATTTTTTCTTAGCCCATAAATGTTAAGGTAGCCCAATGTTATCCACCCCAACACTAAGGTGTACAACTCCTATCAAACCAACACATACCACTTAACTTGGGGTTGAATTGCCACACACATGAAACCATTATATGCTTCCTAGATGTGAAAAGATTTTGATGTTTGAATGTTCTAGATTTTCACATGCAAAGGGCGCCTTATTGAAGAGAAGATCCAAGGTTGGAATAATAATTGTTTACAAAACCCAAGGAATCATTTAAAAAGTTGACTATTAAAACACCCAAAAAAAATAGTTGCATTCCTTTAGCAATTAAGCTAGTTTTTTAAATTCACAATGTGTATATATAGTTATAATGTTTTTACAAAATTGTTTCTAATGTTCACTTAGTGGCTTGTTAGGTGAATACCATTTCCAACAAATAACAACCACTTTATCAACAAACAATTTCATGGTTGAAACTTCCATGGATGCAAATTTTAATTCTTTGTTAGTTAACAATAATTACCATCACAAATTTATTTTTAGGTGGAATAATTAAAGATTATATCTAAAATATAATTCAATGAAAATAATTATTAATGAAATTTTTTCCTAGTCTAGCTAATCTAAAAAGTCTTTTAGTATATTCTTAATTATTAGCATAGATTTGGATTTACTATATTTTATTTTCTAAAGGGATGAAGTCATTAGAATAATTAACTATTGAGGATAAATTGATTAGTATCAGTTTGCCACTAATAAAAATTTGTGAAGGTGATTGAGATAAAATGACTTTGGAGAATAAGGTAAGGAAATGTAAAAGAAGATGATGAAGACCCATGTCTACTACTATATGGGTGGTGAGGAACTTCTTGGAGTTGGCCCATTTTTGTTATGTTTGTGGAAGAATAATGTGGATGGTTCCTTATCTCTTGTGATTTTTTGTTGGAATTTTAAAAAAGGAGTTGTGGGGAAAATATGTATTTTGTTGTTGTAATACAAAAGGTTTAATCCCAAACATGACAATGGCATTATGTATTTTCTTTTGTTTATTTTTGTTTCTAATGCACCCCCAAGCTCCTTAATGGACTCAAATGCGAGTCCAAAGGTGAAGACAACAAAAAGAAAAAGAGTTGGGACGCGCTCCCTAGCTTACAGCATTACGAGGGTAGACAGGCATGTTGGAGGTCTAGGATGGGACTACGAAGATTAACAAGCAAACAAATACTCACACAGACCTGCACAAACCAAAAAACAAGTTGGTTAGTGCATAATTGGAGCATTTTAGTGGACGGACGAGCCACAAACAAACAAAAATTCACAAGATTCACCATGACTTGGACTTGGGGAAGCCACCACCTTCCCCCTTATAGTATATTTTGTGCCTGGCCATGGGACCAGCAGCCAAATGTCATTTTGTCCTAGGACTCCCAAATGGGAGTCCTAAAATTTCCAAAGTTGGGACTATTGCGACTTTGGGGGCCCCTAACTTTGTGTGAAGACCCCCAATTGAAATGAGGTTTGAAGAAAAGTTTTAGCCCTTGTTGAGAACTTTCCAACAATATGTCACACGCCACATGCACGCAAGGAAATCAGGGCGATTCCCAACTTTTAGTGGTAGAAAGTCGAATTGTCAATTTGACTCCCGACCCTTCTTTTGGTCATAACTTGTGTTTCAAGTGTCCACATGGGTCATGTGAGCTCATTTTAGACATCTAAGTTCTAAGAGCTTTCCAATGATATAAGGAACTCTTCAATCCAATGGCTTTTGACCCCTATAATCGCTCTCTAAAGCTTTGGAAGTCCATCAAGACTTCAACTCCCAAAGTGGGAACTCACTTGGGAATGTGAGGGTTCATTCACCCACATTCCCCTACACTCTCCGGAGCATGAGATGTGACTCCCGGGCTTCCTTCTTGGCCCGCACCCTTGTAAACCCTTGCCTTGGTCGTGAGCCCAAGGCTAAGGTTGTAATAGTTTCCCTTTGCAAATAGATGTAGTTAATTTCTTTTGATCTAAAAGACTATAACCTTTTTTCTTTTTCTTTTTTTTGCAAATGGTTGTTAGACATTTTTCAACAACCATTGCAAAAATAACCTCATTTGAAATCACTACCTTAAATATGGAACCGTCATCATCATCATTAATTAGTGCTAATTTAGTAGGGCCATTAAAGTTGGGATTTAGGAATTAAAAAGTAGACATTAATAGTGGCATCCAAATCTTGTTGTATATTTGCCACCATTTATATCATTTTGTCCCTTCCTATAAATGCATTCACCACATCAAGGGATTTAAAACACAAGTCAACATTATAACAAACATGTTGTGGGTCTTGCTAACATTGTGAATATATGCAAATGGCATAAATGGAACTAGGACTACCAACATTTTTGCTATCATACACATGTGCAAATCCCCTTTCACAAAATTGATGGAATTAGTTTCAAATCACTCAATCTCATTTTGCATACACATATTTATTAAAAGTAAAACATTAAGGCTGACATAAAAAAATAGCTAATAACCTTGGGTTTGATGAAAGATACAATGTTTCACAACAAAAAACTTAATTTCAATGACCACTTTGCAAATTGCCCATGTGTGTGCAATATCTAATACATAACCTTGTAGCTTTTGAATTTATTGTCTGTCAAGAATATTGATGGCATGTTGATATTTTAATGTTTCTTGGAACATAATCAACTTGTTAACAAACATGTGATTTTCGTTATTGTTCTTAGTTTTTGAAGGGAAAGCCCAACATCAAGGCACATCCTTTGGCTTTCACAATGTCCTTTACCAACCCATTCAAATAATTTTGAATAAAGATTATTAATTCAAAATCTAATTAGATTTTTTAAGAAAACAACCAAATGGCCTCAAATAAATAATGTTCATATTATCAAAATTTACATAATAATTCAGTAGACATTATTACAGTAGCTTCTACTAAGACATTTCAATAAATAGCAATAATTACCCACAATTCCCAATCTGAAATAGGGATCTAAAAAAAATCTAACAAATTTTTAAAGCAAAATAAAAATGCAAATTTCACACTTTGATGTACCACCATATATTCAAAAGAACATAATGTACGTGCAAAAATATCCAAGTTTTTATAACAAGCTATAGTTGAAAGAATAAATGTTTTCTTGAATTTTAAAAAAAACACAAACAATCGATACCCTCATGAAGAAAGGAAGAGAAAAAAGAAAAAAGAAAACCTTAAAAATTCATTATTTACATAACCTAAAGTGTAACCTTTTTTATTACTAAAGGGCTACCAAAAGATGAGTTCAACATAGGAAGATTGATTGGTACCCTTCCATGTTGAACAATTTAATGTCATTTCCACTAATCACTATTATGTTAGAAAATTCATGCTAAGTCTTATTACCATTGACGCATTCCCAACTTCTTTAAAAACTCAAATGTGAGTCCAAGTAGAAAACAACGAAAAAAGGAGGAGTCGGGGCACACTCCCTAGCTCACAACATTTTGAGGGGTAGAAGGGTGTGCTAGAGCTCTAGGATGGGACTAGGAAAAGTTGACAAGTTTCACTCACTCACACGGGCTTGCACAAAACCCACACAAGGTGGTTAGTGCGTAGTTGGAGCACTTTGGTGCTAAGATGAGCCACGGGCAACACAGACAAACAAGACTCACCACGGCCCGGGCTTGGGGGAAGCCACCACCTTCCCGCTTATAGTATATTTTTCACCTCTCCACGGGGCCCACATCCAAATGGCTTTTTGTCCTGGGACTCCCAAGTGGGAATCTCGAAATCACCCAAGTTGGGACTCACGCAACTTTGGAGCCTCATAACTTTGCGATCAGACTTCGGATCGAGATGAAATCTAAAGAAAAGTTGTAGCCCTCGTTCAGAGCTTTCCAACGATATGTCGCACACTATCTACAAACAAGTAAATCAGGTCGAATACTAACTTTTTCTGGTTGGGACTGAAACTGGCAATTTGACTCCTGACCCTTCTTTTGGTCATAACTTGTGTTTTAGATGTCCAAATGAGCAATGTGATCCCATTTTAAACATCTACGTTCTAAGATATTTCCAATGATATAAAGAACGCTACAAGCCATTGAATTTTGACCCCTGAAATCACTCTTTGAAGTTTCAAGAGTCCACTTGGACTCCATCTCCCAAAGTGGGAGTTACCTTGGGAGTGTGAGGGTTCACTCCCTCACACTTTCCTACACTCCCGAAAGTATGTGATGTGACTCCCAGGCTTTCTCTTGGCCCGCACCCTGGCGAACCCAAAGCTAAGGTTGCGACAACCATTGTTGCAAAATTGGTGGACTAATAATTATTCAAGAAAAAATTTCAAAAATTAAAAAGATTAGTGCGTTATTTAACAAATTCATTTGCAACAAGAATTATATTGACATTCTTCCATCCACACCAAATGGTTAAATGCCCAAACAAGATATGTTTTTTCATATAATAGTCCCATGTTCTTAGTTGTAGGTGATCGCATCTTTTTTTTTTAAATGGTAATTTGGAAACTATTTGTTTGGAAAATAAAATAACAAATCACATAATGTATGATTTGAAACATAATGGATCTTGCTTACTACCATCATTGACCATAAAAAAATGTTAAATGAGAAATAACCTATGGTGAAGGATTGATGACTTTTGATTTAGGGTCAATTGAATCTTCAATAACTCCCATGTAATTTTGTTTCCATGTCCAAGTTGCTTAGGGTTGTAATGCTTTCAAAAGTATAAGGTGAGCAAGGTGTTGAAATTGAATTAACCATTGGCCTTGAATCCTCAACTAACCCCATTTTCAAATCATCAATATCATAATCATAATCTTGCAAAATATTTTCATTTAAATGGAATGTTTCAAGATTTTTGCCATTTCCACTTTAACTTTTTGAATTTTAAAAAAAAAACTCTATAAGTTTTTGGGAACTTATTGATTATAAACGAAAATAGAGTGGTTAATTATGGCTATTTGTGCAACTTCAAATTCATTTAATTTTTTTTGAACATTTAAAATTTGAAAATTATCACTTCAAGAGGGTCAAAATATCTTTGGGGTACCAAAAAGGATCGTCTTTTTTAATATTTAGTGAACCCCCTCATTTAAAACATGTTGTTGTAACTTAATGGCACATTCATATTGAAAGTTTGATTTTCTTCAAGGATAGATACATTACTATGGTACTAACTTATGCATAACATGTTAAATTTGAACAAGTTTCACAATTTTTACCAAGTTTTGGAAAAAAATCCAAGACTTTGTTTCTTGAAAAAAAAAGTTCAAAGACTTATAAAGAATGTTTTTAAAAACATTTGGCCCAAGATTCTTACCATAAACACCTTAGGTACTAATGTAAATAAAATGAATGAGTGTGACAAAAACCAAGTGGCCTATTGCAATGTAAGAAATTTCAAAAAATGAATTTTCTGGGAATTTTGGGCCATTGATAGGACATGGCCCAAATTGGATACATTTTATTATTCTTACTTTCATAAGTGAAAACAATATAGATTTTAGATGCCTATATAACATTTGGAACAAAAGTATTTCATTTGACATGAGAAAAAATGGGGAAAATCTAAAATAGGTTATAAGAAAAATGAAAAAAAAGTTGAATTTGAGTGTTATAGGAGTGAGTCCTTAATGTTTCAAAGGGGTACCCCCAATCATGCTTGGACCAAAGAATCAAAACCTTCATATATACAAATTAAGTCCCTTTTGGTAATCATAATGTGAAAAATGAAATTATCATGTTAAATTTCTAATGCAAAAATAAGGTTTTAGTTTCCAAGCACAAAGATGATAGCAAGGTTCAAAAGTAGCAACAAACATTTGGCATTTCAATTCCAAGCTTCTAGAAAGAGATTTAATAAAACTTCATTAGAAACAACCCTAAACCTTCAAGCATGCCATGAACTATGAACCATGGATTTCCAATGAACTTCAAAAGGTGCCTTAAGATTTGAAGCACACAATGTTGGTAGAATTTAAAAAGAAAATAGAAGGGTGAGATGCATTTTGAAGCATAAGCTAAAATGTGGTTTTTTGAACTTCTTGACGACATGGAAAAACATAGTGGACAATTGATGCTCGAGGTGCAACCTCGAACAAGATTATGCAATAGTTAGTTTTAAAAAATTGTCACCTCAAGAACCATGACTCGAGACCCTCAAGCATACAAATAGATTCCTTTTGGGAAAACAAAATGTGATTTAAATTAACTTAAGGAAGTTCTAAATTTCAACATTGGAAATAGGGTTATGGTTTCCAAGCACATAGATGGTGAGCATGGTTCAAGACCAACAACAAAGTTTTGGCATTTCAAGTCCAAGCTCCATAAGAACAAGAAAGCCTAAATCCCCAAACAAATTATGAACTATGAACTTTTGATGAATTGTGCAAAAATTGGTTCAATAGTTGAAAGTGGAAAAGAGGATGCATTCAAGCCAAATCATGCAACCCACAAACCTCTTCAATGTCCAAATCTAATTCCTCCTTTCAAGAATTCAATTAGTTCACAATAACATTCAAGGGAAATCACATAATCACAAAACTTAAAATTATAGGTGGCCATTGAAAAGCTTAAGCCCTCAAAAGAATTAGAAAGCAAAAAAACCCATCATTGACAACCAAAGCAAAAACAGAGAAATGGACAACAACCTTGTGTGAGTCGACAATTTAGGGTTTTAGATTAGGGCAAAACACTGACTACCTAAATGAATGAAGGCATTTGGATGAAGAAAAGGATGAGAATTAAAAAATGGATGAAATTTGACTTGGGGTGAAATTTGGTGGTCCCCCATATGAATCTAGGTAGGTACTTCCTTTTGTTAAAGTGATACCCTACCAACATGGTATTTCTGAGTATCATAAACCCTAATACCAGGCTGGGCAGGTTCTTTCTCGGGTATTTACTGTAACCGGAATCAACAGGTAGGTTATTTGATGCCTGAACCTGGCCTGATAACCGAGTTAAGACTCAATAATTGGCCAACACTGGTATATACCTGCCTAATATCAACCAAATAAACACTAGAAATAAATTCAATACAAAAACATTGGAGGAGTGAATCCTCTCAAAAAACCTCTTTGAACATTAAGAAGGGGGTGTAAATATATGTAAAAATTCACTTCAATGTCGTAAACTACACAATGCAAAAGCATCGGAGGGGTGAATCCTCTCAAGGAACTAATTTGACACTAAGGCCAAATAGAAGGGGTGCAAATATATGTAAAATTCCGTTTGTTGAGAACCCTCAAAAATCACCAATGTTGAGAATCTTACAAATTCTCCATGTTGAGAACCTTACAAATTCCTCATGTTGAGAGCCCTAAAAAATCACCAATGTTGAGAACCTTACAAATTCCCCATGTTGAGAACCCTAAAAAGAAATCACCAATGTTGAGAATCTTACAAATTCTCGATGTTGAGAACCCTAAAAAATCACCGATGTTAAGAACCTTACAAATTCCCCATGTTGAGGACCCTAAAAAAATCACCAATGTTGAGAACCTTACAAATTCCCCATGTTGAGAACCCTAAGAAAATCACCAATGTTGATAACCTTACAAATTCCCCATGTTGAGAACCCTAAAAAATCACCCATGTTGAGAACCTTACAAATTCCCCATGTTGAGAACCCTAAAAAATCACCAATGTTGAGAACCTTACAAATTCCCCATGTTGAGAACCCTAAAAAAATCACCCATGTTGAGAACCTTACAAATTCCCCATGTTGAGAACCCTAAAAAATCACCAATGTTGAGAACCTTACAAATTCCCCATGTTGAGAACCCTAAAAAAATCACCAATGTTGAGAACCTTACAAAATTCCCCAAGTTGAGAACCCTAAAAAATTACCAATGTTGAGAACCTTACAAATTTCCCATGCTAAGAACCCTAAAAAAATCACCAATATTGAGAATCTTAAAAATTCCCCATGTTGAGAACCCTTCAACCCTTAAGTAGGAATGAAGCTCTACCCTTTTTCTTTTTCTTTTTGGGGTTGAAATTAACAAATGGACACAGAAATGGTTCTTCCTATTTTCAAGGAGGGAAATTCAGGCACATTAACTGCATTACAGATACACTTAAAAAGAAAACGTCTCTGAGTACCATTTAGTTTACATAAAAGAGAAAAACAGGCCCCAAAACACTTCTTCAATTTGTGTTAGCTGACTAAGTAACTGCAATTAATCAAAATTAATGAACCAAGGCTAATTTATGAGTCCATATCTTTGTCACTACTCATGATTAGCAGCCACTAAAATGACTAAGGAAGTTTAAATCACCCATTTTACTAACATGTTCTATTGAGTTGAACCACTAAACCATCACAGCACCAAATTGCATCCTTTTGGAAACCCAACTCATGCGATGTCAAGGAATTTATCTGCTTTTACAATAATAATAATACCCAAATTATCATCTTCTAAAGAGTGAAAGGATTCATCGCCCTCTGTAAACTCACTCTAATGTAATTTTTAGTGTAAAAAGGAACCATGTCTATCTAGGCCAAGGCGAATTGACCCCCACATTGGGATCATGGTAAAAACCTCAAAACCCATTTAAATGGCCATATTAGGCCTCAATTATTATAGATTTGGACTCAGGACCCTAATTTAGCTTATGGAGATGATATTAACATAATAATAATAGATAAAAACAGCAAAACTAACATCTTCAATGGTCATTACAAATTTGATTGCTTCATATAATGGGTCTACACATTCGGTTCAAATTTGCCCCAAGATATGGTTTCAAATTTCCAATTTGCCAACTTACAGAGGAGTGAGTTAGCAGTCTATAATGGAAGCCCATGAAATGCAAATTCTCCCCCCACTCCCATCCTCTCTTTGCTCCCCTAGTGTTTGCAATTTCATTAATGGTGAATTGTTCTTAGGATGGGTAATTTTTGAAAACATGAGGCTGATAGATTATAGCACATGTTACTTCAATTTGGCGACACATTTCTTTTTTACTTCAATTTGGTGACACATTTTTTTGTTACTTCAATTTGGTGACACATTTTTTCTTTACTTCAATTTGCTCCTAAAACTAGAGTATACATCCAAATAATATGTACTTGGGTTTTTCCATCTTTGCTATAAAAAAAATCATGGGTACTACTACCCTAATGTTACAAGATTAAACAAAAAGCTCTAAACACCCTTCCTTCGTTGAAATTGAGTGGTGTTACATTTTTTAAAAATGCATCTCTGTTTGCAGAGGACAGATTCCACTTGATAATGTGCCCTCCAGATACACTGAAAACATTCTGCCAGTGCATTATTAACATACTTGCTACCCATTTCCATTTCGATTCTAGTTGCAAAACTGCAAACTTGAAGAAGAATTTGAAACTATTTTTTGGTTATATATATATATGGTTTTTTTTCCCTTGCTTGTATTCTTATGATGATGGGCCTCAGTCATCTTCTTGTTGCAAACAGTGGGGACTTTGGATGCAGCAAGATCAGAGCCAAAGCCTTCAATCCTTAAAACAACATCAAGGTCCTTAGCAATGCTACTGATAAGATCTTATGCTTTACATGAGATAGTTAATCTTCTAGGGTTTAGGGTTTTAAGCAATTAGCTTTGCTTCCAAGACTTTTGTTATGAGCTTCACAACCTGAGCATTGAAGGATTTTGGAATTTGCTTCTAAGCCTGAAAACATGGCCTTGTAGTTTCTGAAAGTCTAATGTTTAATCTTTGGTCATATAGCTTGTGTGTTGTGTGACACCCAAAAAATGCGTTTTGAAATTCGTGAGAGGGCCCTATTTACGAATCATTGGGAAAGGCATGAACATAAAAACCACAATAAGAAGAGGTAGTATAAAAGTATGTAAACTATAGAAACTAGTGTGGATTGACCCACACCAACACTTCCCCATAATAACTCTATTGGTGGATCCTATAATAGGCCATAATATAGTCCGAATAAAATCAATGGCATCAAACATTTGTGATTAAAGAAATACCTATGACCAAACACTTTGGCAAATCTTTCTCAATTCTTCTCCATTTTAAGTATTTTAAAATGTTATAGGAGTGCCTTCTCTAGCTCTAGAAATCATCTTTAAAATGCAAAGCCAAGGGACCAACTAAAAAAAGCTGTAAAGAAAATGTGTTTTATTGAGTTGCAAAATGTGTCTTTTTCATTTTTCTTCATTTTGACCCTTGCTACTTTCAGACCTCGTAACTTTCTTATTTCTTATTCATTTAAAAATATTTAAAATGTTATACGAGTGTCACCTAATGTTTTACAAATCATCTTAGAACTTTAATGACATACATGGAATTTTGTGTGTGTTTGGGAACCGGCCTTTGTAGTGTTTGGTGGTTTGTTTTCTTGAGTTCTTGACCCCTCTACTTTGGGGGGTCGTAACTTTCTCAAATTCATTTCATTTTTTATGTTTTATTGTGCCCCAGATGCGCCAATAGGAGGGGTTCAAGTCGTGACATGGATCCAACCTACCTTGATTGCTTAAGTGTTCAATTAGTGGTTGGTTTACCCTATACAAGTTGACGAATGAACATTTATTCTATAAATAAAAAGAAAAAAAATTGGGCATGGCTCAATGGTCTTTAAGTCCATAGACTAATTGTAAACCATTTTTGGGCGCACCATTAGTTATTTAAATAATTTATTTTATTTTATTTTTTTAAATTATGGGCCCCCCAAAGAGGGTGGATTATAGCTTGGGAAAAAATTGAACTAAACATTTAGAACCTGTACTTTCAATTTATTTTTCTTCTTTTTTTGGGTTGAAAAAAATGTACAAATTTTGACCATTACCAAACAAGATGACATAGGAAACCAAACTTTCTAACTTTCATGACCAAACAACAATTTTGGACAAAGTGCATGGGCTTCTTCAAAACTGCCCCAAGACACACCCATAGTCAAACACTACTAAAGGCCCCTTCTTGTTTTTTCCACATTTAAGGTTAGTTGTTCAAATTTTGTGTTTAACCCCTATCACCAAACATTAGGTGCCCATATTTCCCCAAATTTACACTTATAACTAAACACAAAATAGATCAATCTAGTCTTGTGTTGAAAATAACCCAAATTCATTGTTTTTATATAAGGTGTTTGGTCAAAGGCTTTAATCTAAATGAATGGCCAAATCATGCATGTTTGGTTGATGGCTCCAACCTAAACTATTAAGGCATTCAATTGTGCTTCATGATGAGCATGCTTACCCTAATTGCCATATATTATCTACTAAAAGAAGCACACATAAACCAATCAAGTTATTATTGATTCTTTTATTTTTGAAATAATTAAAACCAAAGGTTTTTCAATTCTAGAATTGTTGTCAAAAACCAAAACTGGCAATTTTTTATTTCAAATTTTCACCCTAGAAAAACAGAAAAAGAACCCAAAGTTAATAAAGTTATCCGTGAAGTAGGTATGAAGGACAAAAACCTTCAATTTTTGTGAAATTGGTGACATAAGAAAAAAAGTCACATGAAACTACATGAAAAAAAAAAAACACAAGTTGAAACATATTTTTACACCTAAACCCAATATTAAACCAATTTCATCTAATATCTTATATTTTGCTTTGTGAAAAAACTTGTTGTGTGAAAATTTCTCCTTTGCGTGAAAGGTGTGCAAACTTTCTTTATGTGCGATTTGTGTGAGTTCTTGTGAAAGTTTTGACATGTGCACTTTTGTGAGAAGAAAAATGTTGGGTTCCTTGTGTTGTAGATGATTTAGATGACAACTTATTACAAAAGCTAAGCGAGGTGGAAGAATTAAAAACTTTTGGGTGTAAAGGTTTAAATTAAGAACCATCGTAGGATAATGTGGAAAGGAACAACAAAGCATTCTTGGCCTTCATGTTTGGAGAGGAAACAATGTAAGCTTCGTGATAATTGAAGAGACAAATACAACGTAAGCTTCACACTTGGAGAGGATATAGACTCATTTCAATCACGCCAAAGCTTGAGATTCGTCTTAGCCATGCTAAGGCTTGGAGATTTATGTCAACCATTCCATAGCTTGGAAACCACAAAGTTAATTCATATTTGGAGAAGAAACAAAAAAAGGTTCTAGGACCAAAACCATCGCAATAGGGTGAGGTTTTAGGTAGGTGCATGTTTACGAAATTTAGTGTTGATATTTTCGAAACAACATAGCAATGGTGTTTATATAGTTAATGTGGGAGCATGAAGATGTCTTTTGGGATTGCCAAGGCCATGACCTCACATTATGAAAATCCTTCATACGTTTAGTGTGGTCTTTTTTCATTTCTTGCCACAAAGTGTGTGAGCTAATGCAATTGGTGGCTAGTCAATTTTTAACACAATTCTTAAAATGACTTGAATTAGAACCAAGCCCATAATCCCAATCTTTTAATAATATGTGCCTTCAATTATCAAATTAAAGCTTTCAAATAAAAATCCCATATGCATTTAATGTTCTTTTGTTGCCTCTCCCAAATTTTGTGGCGATTAAACATATTTTGTCACATTTATTAACCAATCCCTCCATGTTTTAGTGCACTTGCTAAATAAGCAAGAAATGGCTTATTATTGTGGGGAAGATAGCAACATGGAATGCAATTGAAATTATCAAAACCAACAATCTCAATAAATATGATATCCCATGAAGGGCTCCATAAATCCTTTTGTTAAGGTTGCATAGAACTTGAAATGCAATGTTTGGATATATTTTTGGCCATGTTTCATGATTAATTTTTCTTGGTTGATGGAAATGAAGTTTTGGAAAATGAATAGTAGAAGGATTAGGGGGCTTATGGTTTTGATAATTTTGGGACATGATAAATTTCAGACATTTGTAGTTGGAAAAAAAATGTTTTTTTTTTTTTTCCCCAATTTTTTAGAAGTGTAGTTGTACCTTGCTAAATGTTTTAACACATAGGTTTAATTTTATTACTATTAATAAAAATGACCATTTGATTCAAATTGCATACATATTCTTTTTTTATCTAATTATATAACCACCCGTCTTAATTTTTTTAATGGTATCTTTTTGTTGTTGTTAATTAAACTAGTTTTTTATGATTGTCTTGATCATGTTGTTATATTATTTTTGTTCATCCCATCCAAACCCTAACACTTGAATATAATTAAGATCACAAATGCCCATTTTGTTGATTAGATATGATCCAAGGTAAATGTTGCTTCTCTTGATAAATTTTGATGATCGTTTTCATGTTGGTGTAGTAACTTCTGCTCGACCCATCCAAACCTTAATATTTAAATTTAGTTGAGATCACAAATGTGGATTTTGTTCATCATATTTGGTCCAAGGCACATTGTGCTTCTTTTTATCACTTTGATGATTGTTTAAATGTTAGTCTACTAATTTTTGTCCATCCCATCTAAACCATTATAGTTCAACACCTTAATCTAGATCACTAATGCATATTCTATTGATTTGATTTTATCCAATGATGTTGCTTTTCTTGATCAATTTTGATGATCATTTTCATGTTGGTTTGGTGGTTTCCATTCATCCCATCCAAATTATAGAATACTTCAACACCTTAAACCCACATCACCAAAATGGATTATTATTTGATCCAATCTAATCCAAGCCTCATATTGTTTAAATGTCGATCATTTTTTATGATCAACTTCATGTTGAATATTGGTAAATTTTATTCATTCCATCTAAACCTTAATATTTCATCACTCTAACCTAGATCACCTTTGTGAATTTATTGATACAATTTGATCCAAGCTTGTTGCTAGTTCTATTGTTCATTTTGACGATTATTTTGATGTTGATATGGTAGATTCTATTCATCCCATCTAAACCTTAATATTTCAACACCTTAACCCATATAATCAATGCCAATTCTATTAATTAGATTTAATCCAAGGTTGTTGCATCTCTTGATTAATTTTGATGATTATCTTCACGTTGATCTTGTATTTTTGTTCATTCCATCTAAACGCTTCTATTTCAACACCTTAACCAAGATCACCAAAATATAATTTCCTTGATTTCATTTAATTGAAACCTTATATTTTGTAAATGTTGATTAATTTTGATGATCAACTTCATCTTAATCTTGTAAATTCTATTATGATCCCAATTAAATCATAATATCTCAACACCTTAACATAAATCACCTTTGCATATGCTATTGATCGTATTTTATCCAAGCTTGTTGTTTATTTTATTGTTCATTTTGATGATTGTTTTGATGTTGATATGGTAAACTCTACTCATCCCATCTAGACCCCTATACTTCAACATTTTAACCTAAATTAGAAGTTTGTGATGTTCATTGTAATCACAAATGCAAATTTTGTTGATATGATCTAATCCACGGTTGTTGACGATTATCTTCATGTCGATATAATGGTTTTTGTTCATCCATTTAAACACATATATTTCAACACTTTAACCCAAATCACATATGGTGTTTTTGTAAATCAAATTTAATTGAAAGTTGTTTTTATTGATCAATTTTGATGTTTTGCCTTGTGTTAACATGGTAGATTTTATTCATCCCATCTAGATTTTAAAATTTTAACATCATAACCCATATCATAATTATTAATCATATTAATCGTATTCAAGTAAAGGCTTTATTTTCTTGATCAATTTTGAACATTGTCCTCAACTGAATTTGGTGGTTTTTGCTCGTCCCATTGAAATTTTAATATTTCAAGATCAATTATAAGGATTTTGTTGATCAAATTTGAATCAAGGTTATTATTGAATTTATTGATCAGTTTAAATGATTGTTCTTTTTGGTTGGTTTAGTAGTTTATGTTCATCTTATCCACCTTAATGCTCCAACTCCCTAAATAAAATCACAAATACAAAACCTATCAATGCGTATTTTATTGATCATGTCTTATTCAAACTTGACAATGTTGTTGTTGATTCCAAGTAGCTTACGAATCTAATTTGATCACCTACGGTGTTTGGAAATGCTTGGGAAAACACTATGAAAAAATTGTGTCCATTGCAACTTGTCCAATGCAATTTAAAAATGTTCAATGTAACAAAATTGCAATTCAAATAAACAAGTTGCAACAGACATGATTTTTTCATAATGAAAATTTGGAATATGGTAGAAATAGACACGGAGAGGAAATATGCTAGAGATAGAAAAATAAATAAATAAATCTTTAAAGAAAGAAATAAAATGGGAAATTATCACAAAGATGAAATTGAGACAAAGGCATGGAGATAAATTGAAAAAGAAGTATGCAACATGTCCAAAAAGGCAAGATTAGTTTTGGAATCACCTTTAATTTGCATCTTACTAGGTGATTAACTTTTGAACTTTAATGTGGTAGGTCTAAAAGTGGGTTTGTAAGGATGTTTGTGTGGAATTTAGGAATGGATGAATTTGAAATTGCTAGGGTAAAAGGTTCTCAATGTAGATTTTTTATAAAAAATATTCATGTGGCAAAGGCATCACAATGGGAAAAAAAAGCCTAGCAAATTCTCAAGTTTATTTAATTGAACACTATGTGTGTGTTGTGTATAATCATCATCATGCTATATATAACAAGGATAAGACCAAGGTAACATAATCAATTCCTTTTGTAGTGTGGAAAGTTGTGTATGTAACATACAAAATGGATTATCCAGATTTTGAATTATAGGATGAAACCTTGAAAGAAAGGTTATGGGAAACATTACAGGAATTAAAAACTAGGGACATCAAATGAGGAAGGTTTGGAAAAAGTTATATTGCAAAATGAAGAAGTGTTAACACGCTTGAAATCAACAGATGACCATGCCATGGATAATGCCTTGAAACAATCCATAATTGATGGTATTAATCCATCAACCCCATCTAGTCTTGCATTTACAACTACATTTAGTCCTCTTTCTATGAATGTAGGCTCCATCACATGGGCTTAATGTAGCATCATGCCCACCATCTACATTGATTCCATTAAAGAGGCTAAGATGAAGGCAAATTAGTTGCAAAACTAATCACGAAACATTGAATGGATGACATCCACTATGGAATGGAATCAAAATAATGTTTAGTTCTAATGCATGTATGATTGCATATTCATGTTGGTAAAACAAACAAAAATAAAATTTATAACTTGAAAATAGCTAAGGATTTAATAATTATACATGAAGAGGATTTCAAAGCAAATGTTAAAAAGAAATTAAACCTATAAAACAAGAAATTTGTGTACCACTGATGGTTAACAAGGTTGGGCATCTATTCACATGTGACTTCAAATGTGAAGTCCAAATGGCATATATGTAAAAAAATTGTCAAAATAACTACAACTTTAAACACATGCGTGAACTTTGGTTTTGTGGAATCAAACTTCTTCATCAATCATCTCCATTTCCTTTTCAAACCACGTATCCCCCATTCCATTTGCACTTCGTACCCAACATGCATTGTGTTGTAAGCTTTGATAACATCTTGGACAACATTAGGAGCCATCGGGTGAAAACAATTTATGGGTCATCAAATTTGTTTGTTAGTTGTGATCCAATTTTACATTATGCAAAAATGTTTTAGGATGGGCTTGGATTTAATGCCTCCCAATTTACATACCCAATTAAAGTGGGCAAAATAAACCAATGAATCCATGTTCCCTCTCCTTTAGTTGGGTTTAAAACCCCAACAATATGTGTAGTTTGGTAGAACTTTACATTTTAACCAACATTTCCAAATCCAAATATAAGTCCAAATGTGGAAAGAGGACAACCAACTACCTCAAATCTAGTACTGAAACAAGTTACACCACTACAAAATCCAAGAGCTAGAAGTAATCCCTTACCACAATTCACAACAAACAATCTAAAACCAACTATATATAATGTTTTTGGTCAATATTAGCACCATGTGGGGAACATAGGTATGAAAAGAAAAACAACATCTACTCATAAAAATTTGGTTGAAACGACTAAAAAGGGCAACATGGTTTTAATGGAATCCATCAATTGGATCCATAAAATCAACTTGTAAATTGAAGAAAGAAAAATTTAAGCACATGAAGACATATTATAAAAATAGTCAAATATTTCAAACTTCAAGACACATATATCAATTGGATTCAACAAGGCATCATTGAAGTAATCATAAGATTCAAAATAGTAACGGTTTTGTAATCAAGAGAGACCTACACAACCATGCACCACGAACGCCTACTACATTGTCAACTTGACATTAGATATTAATATTACTAAAGATTTGGAATATTGAACTTGAAATAAAAAAATGTTTGTAGTATGTGCATAGACATATATTATATTACAAATTTGGAATCCTAAACTTGAAATTGAAAGAGGTTTACAACTATTTCCATATACGCATACTACTATAGATTTGAAATCTTGAACTTGAAATAATAAGATGGTTGCAATTTACGTAGATAATAGTTGAATTGAATACCTCAACAACTACCCTCGTGATGTTTGGCCAACTACGTTGGCGATGTTGTGCACCAAGTTAGATTTCAAAGTTGCAACAATGTTGTTCCTTTGAAAGTTATTTGCCTTTGTTGTGATTCATTGTGATTCAATTCATTCAATGCATCAAGTTGACATCTTTCATTGAGCTTCCATTTCAATCACTTGCATTAGTTCTTTCACATTTATTTTTCTCCTCCCAAGTATCAAATTGAAAAATAAACAATAAGCATTAAAAAAATTAGGCACAATCGTTATGTGTAATTTTATTTTTTTTAATTTTTAAAAAAAAGTTAGTTTCATTATACCAAAGACAAATTTTTCAACAATTGACCTCCCCCTTTTGTGCTTGTGATTGTACAACAATTCCAAAAATGAATGTTGTTCCTTTTTCTTTAGGCAAGTTCACGCAAATCAATTTATTCAAGCCAGTAGAGGGATAAGTCTTATCAATATGCATGTTTTAGAATTCTAGTGTTTTTTTAAATAAGGAATAACAGGTTGTTCCAGATGAAACACACTATGGGTGAACCGCTTTCACTAGTAGAAATTGGCCATAATGTAACCACTATATTTTCAACTACATGCGACTATTAATTATTTGTGGACATTTTTACAACTATTTTTTGTGTTGGTCATATTTGCAACTACATTACAACTAGTTTGCGACTATTTTGGTGTTTATCCTTCCATGTGAACAACATTTTGTTTGGTTTTCATCCAAGAAAAACAATCTATGTCCCATTAGTTGCAAATGTGACCAATTTAATTACAACCTTATGAATATACAAAGGCGTGTTTTGTGAAATTTAAGGAATATAGTTGTGTGCAATAATATTTATAAATGTATATTTTGAATGTATATGAACAACCAGATTACATGTGTACTCAAGTATTATTATTAGCATAAATTGCTTCAATATTATGCTTACATTAATTAGTGTATATTTAGAGTATATAATATTTTATGTAAAATATTTATTAAATATATTGTGCCCATATTACAATTTTATCCAAACCATATTATTATACTTCTTAAAATAATTACAAATGAAATTTAATAATATTATTATTTATATTATATTATATATTAATATTAATTACATGCAATAACAAACTAAATTTCAATATTATCTTTCACTGTTTAAAAATAAAAATAAAAATTTATTACATAATGATCATAATGATCATGATGGTAGATGATGACAACAAGGAAAAACAATTATATAATTCCTGAAATAGTTATTATATTAATTATATAATTATTTTCAAATGTTTAATGTACTTTATTTATTTATTTAAAAATAAATAATAAAAAATCATAATAGCTTTAACAAGTGATATAATAATATATAATAACATATAATTAAAAAAAAGTTAACCTAAGCTAGCTACAAATCACATTAAAATTATTATTATAAGTAATCAATTATGAAGTATTATTATATTATAATAATCACTAAAATATTAATGTATAATTTTAATTTTTTATATTTCAATATTATTATTATTATTATTATTAAATTACTAATTACTCAGTGATCATAATCACTTACTGATATATAATTTTTATTTTCAGTTTTACTATTTTATAATAATTAATGTAGTAGTTAGAATGGAAGTCTAATAAATTAATATACAAATGCATAAATTATTTTTGAAGGAAACATATACTTATTAAAAATATAAAATATTTATTGTAATAGTTCATAAATGAGTATAATGAGTGAAGTAATAATATGAATAATAAAAATAAAATAGTTAACCTTGGGTACTAACTAGCTACAATAATAATTGAATTGATGTTATTCTTAATATTAAATATTTACATTTATATTTATTATGATCTATAAAAATGAAAATAATAAAACATATTTAGTCGCAAAGAACTTGTAATTAAAAAAATTATCCCATATGTTTTAGCTTTCATTTTTATCTTGAAAAGTATATGAACAAGGTGTTTGTCTTTACATTTTCATATTTAAAAACATAGACATCCAGGATGAGCCGATAAAAATGAATTAACCCAAAATAAAATATAAATATTCATGTATTTACACTTAACTACCTACTTCCTTAACTTACCTACTTTTCTACTTGCCTACCTACCCAAGTAGGTATTTGGCCTAGGTAGGTAATGGGTCTTATCTATATAGGTGTTTAGCCTTGATGGGTAGGTAGGTACCTAGTTCAACTTACATACTTAAATATTTGATTTAAATTGAATTTGGACAAATTCAATTAATATGCCATGTGGCAAATTTATATTGCACCATGTATCACAATCTAAACCATCCAAACATAAAAATTAAATGTTTTAGATTATTTCAAAATAATTAAATAAATATTATTATTAAAAGTTGGGACACATGGCAACACATAATTTGTTCCCATTATTCATTAAAAAAATCACAACCTAGTTGCAAGCAATAATACGTATGTGACAAGTTAAAAAATGAAAACATATTTTGTTGACTTTTTCTTTCATCCAAAATTCATTGTCATTTGCGACTAATAACAATGCGACTTGTCCAACGTGATTATTAATATTTTAGTTGCAAATGTCACTTGCAACTAAAAATGAATCACAAGGACTAGTTACAAAATGGCAATTTTTTACTAGTGTTTTCATCCAAAAAAATGATGTATACCAAGTATGATAGGTGTGTAATAAGTTGAGATCTTGATGGCATTTTTTGGAAACCCTAAACATAAGAAAAAAAAATTATAATGTGCATAACAACATTTTGGAACTCAATGTTCATTTTAAATCAAAATTAAGCTTAATCTAATGGTTAAATGAAAAGGATTAGATAAAATCAATGTGCATAAAATATATAACATACATTTTCTCAATGACCACATGGCCTTATGTTGGTGATTCATGACACATTATTAAACCAAAAAAAATGAAAAAAATACATTGCCCACCTATAAAATCTTTTCCTTTTTTTTTAAGATAATTTTTTTGTCCCAAAAACAAAGTTTGTTATGCATTTATTGTACAAAAAGTGGAAAAAACACATTTTTTGAATGGATTTTGAACCAAAAAAAAAAACTTCTAAATGGTTTTAAATTTAGTTGATGTATATCAATATCATTCATCACAAAAAAAATCACTACAAAACTTCACCCATAACCTTAGTTTTAAAATATATTTGTAATTTTTCATACTATGTGACATACTTATTTTGACATAAATATAATTAATATGTTCAAATTTGTAAATGTTTGTTAAAATAAACTAATTTAAGTATAAAGCCAATGCAATGTAGTTGAAATGAACAACAATAATCCAAGATGTGATCTCCATATGTAAAAAAGAAAACCAAATGCAATCTTTTTATTTTTGTGATTATAATTTTTGGAAGGTGTAATGTGCTTTCACCCTCCACCTTTTCCCATGGATGTTATTCACGTTAAGGCATAGTTATTAAAAAAACATTACATCATAGCTAGTTTGGTTGGTCCCATTGAACCTCTTACCATTAATTTCATTCCATGGTTCACAACATTAAGTTAGATCGTGTGCCCAAGAAAAGTTGTCTATCTATTTGATATTAAACATGGTTTTTCTACTTGAAAGTTGATAACCCTATTACAACAATTTATGTGCTAACTAAGACCCCTCTCAAATCATAATGGGCTAGTTGCATCTTTTAGCAATGGGTGCCAAGCTTTGACCCTCGTAACCCCACATAGTTGCAACTTCTATCATGGATATATTTGAAGAAATTAGGTTTGGAGTTTTGTCGCATTGTTGTTTTCCTTGTTGAACAAGTTAGTGGTTTGTTAGAGGTGGGCGACACCAATGAAGCTATATGGGATACTACAAGTTATGCATAACATTTGATGAGGACAATGGTTGGATTGCATAGCTTGGAATCCAAGGCTCAATAGAATAGCCAATGTTAATTCTTATTGATTACAAAAATGCACCAATCAAATGAAAATATCTTTTGAGGATCTCGCATAAGATTGTTAAATGTTGGGTGCAACAATCAAATGAGGTTGTGGTTGATATTTGACCCTAAGATGCGTGAAGTTAGGAATCAAAGGATTGAATGCATTTATAACACAAGTCCAACCAAGGATCAAAGTTTTTCACATAAGGGAATGAAATTATACAACTATATAATTTTGATGGTTTCATTATTGTTCATCGCAAAAAGCTTCATGAACTAGCTAAGCTTTCTAGGCTAGGCATGATCATATATTTTCATGTCAAACACACATATAGAAGCAAAGGAAAAGTGAGGGGTGCCTTGGAATTTTCAAAAAGGTGACCCATGGCTATTATAGGCTTGGCCATGGCCTCACACAAGACGAGTGATTATTTCAAATAAGAAGTTCGATTAATCATCCAAGCTCCAATGTAGTGTGGGGTCAAGAGGAATGTGTACCCATCAAAGATGTTTGCCTCCAACTATTAACAAAAATAATATTATAAAGGTTGTTAAAAAGGTTGCATTTTAAAATTAACCTCCTTCCTTGGGCAATCATGCTTTTAAAATAAATGATATTGATATGCAGGATGCATGTGATGGGATCATAGATGGTGGGAACAACAACTAATTAAATGGGTTGAATAGAAAAAACCCATGTTATCAAATAATTCCAAATGTCATTAATGGTTTTTCCAAAAAAGAATTCATCAGGTGCTGCACTCCAAGCTTCCTTTTGTAAATCATTATCCTTATATGGTTTGATGATTGCATTCATAACACTTGAAGTGGGGGAACTCAAGATGTTTCATTAGACAAGGTTGCAAGACTCTTGGTGTCACTAATCAGAACCATTATTGGTCATGCTTCAAAGTAAAATTTCAACCCTAAAACAACCTTTAGAGCTAAACAATTGCTAAAAGCAAATCCAAAATATTCCTTTCAACTAACCATAGCTCCTTTGGTGTGTGCCATCATGCATTGAGAAATTATAATGAATGTGTGCATGCAAACAACAAGTAAATCAAACATGTAGTTGAAATACAAAAGAAAAAAGTCTGAACTTGGACCAAAGTATGCCCCTTGCACAAGGCAACTTTCAATAAAAATGTTCAGCACTTCAAGGCATTATTAGTTCCTTTGAGAGGATTTATCATTCTATAATCTTTAGGGGTGGAATTATAGCAAAAACATGCAAGAGAAGGGAGCCCATAAATCTCCCCTTGATTTCAATCAAACTTCATGATGAATGTACAATTGTTTTCCTTAAATGTGAGAGGGCAAATGAGGATGCCAAAGTATCTTCAATTTGTAATTAGATCCAATCCTTTATTCCCAAGTTGACATATTGGTGCTCCAAAAGCACAAATTGAGGGTGGAAAATGTTCTTTTTTGGGAAAGATAATATGGGCCCAAACATAATGTAAGATTTTGCATGCATAACCATGTTATTTTGTAATAAAGTGAAATTTTAGGGCAAGCTATGATGGTGTTTACACCATGGTTGCAAGTAGGTGGGCACAATGCATTAGTGCAAAAGGTTGTATTGTTGGTAACAAGGTTTTGTGGATCCAATTTGAAGGTACCTTGGGTGGCAAGCAAGGGGGTTGCCAATATTTATGCCCCCAATGATTCTGACGATTAGTGTAAAAATTGGGAAAAAATGTTAACAAAGTTGTCAACAAATTAATGTTGGATTTTGATTGGAGACTTCAACATGGTCAAACAACCATTGGACAAATCTCAATTTTGTGGCAGCTTGGTTCTAGAGGTGGAAAAAATCCTATGTGATCAAGTGAAGTTTCTTTTGGAGTTGAAGATTTTTTTTCATTTAATGGGTTTTTTAGGTTTTTTTAGGATAATCATAGAAGTGG
>Ga0209208_10003266_pt1 | contig 23261 bp, 17 predicted proteins | sample S1TSphfallax_3_FD_187694 | JGI IMG/M metagenome (GOLD analysis project Ga0209208, IMG submission 187694) | Host-associated microbial communities from peat moss isolated from Minnesota, USA - S1T2_Fd - Sphagnum fallax MG (SPAdes) (version 2) | ecosystem: Host-associated > Plants > Peat moss >...
TTTTTGTTTTTTTTTTTTTTTTTTTTTTTTTTTTTTTTTTTTTTTTTTTTTTTGTTTTTTTTTTTTTTTTTTTTTTTTCCTTTTCTTGGTTATGTTCTTCTCACGTTGTTATTTTGTGTTGTTATTTTTGCATTAACATTACTACATTCTCACAAAAATGCGAAAACACAACAACATGAACAACATGACTAACCACAAATCCTTCCCACATTGGTGTTGCTACCTTTATGCGTTGGTGCTATTGCCTTCCCACATTAATGGCAATGTTGCTTTCCCATGTTGGTGTTGGTGGTGCCTTCTTGCATTGGTGTTGTTGCCTTCCCACATTGGCATTATTGTTTGTTTACATTGGTGGTGTTGTTGCATTGTCACATTGGTCTTGTTGTTCTTCACATGTTTTGCTACTACTCTTCTCGCATTTGTGATGTTGTTTTTTTCGTGTTGGTGTTATTGTTATTTTCACGTTGATGCTTAATGCTCAAGTACTTATTGGCCCAACCTTTGTTGTTGTTCTTCTCACATTGGTGTTGCTCTTGTTTCCTTGGTTAGTTTGGTACTTTTACCCTCTCCTACCTTGTGTAACTCAAAACTTGGAGCACCAAACTATCAATCAACCTTGAAGTGAATTTTGTTTCTTTTTTGTTTATTTTGCTCATGTTTGGTTTTCTAATTTTCAAAAAAGTAATTTTTTTTTAATAGGATTTTCCTATACTTTAATATTCATATACATTTCATTACAAAACTCCATTACATTTTGTTTTGTAAATGTTTAAGAAATAGATTTCATCTTGTTTTGTAAATGCTTAGAAAATATATTTCATCTTGTAAATGCTTGTAAATGTAGAGGGGGCTAGTGAAGATTACGAAAAGTTCTCGACATCTAAAGATAAAGATTCTAGATTTTGCATGGGTAAGTTTTGAAGAGTTGAGGTTTTTTTAAACATAGAAGCTAGTGTGGATTATGAAGAGTCTTTTGATGATGTAAAGTAATGTTCCATTTCTCCATATGCACGCACATGACACTAGGTGTATGGACATGTGTGCAATATATTTTTTATGATTGGGGAATTTGACTTGTTAATTTGCTTTGGAATCGCATTCAAAATGTGCTCTTTTTTTCTTTGAATGTGTTCATACAAATTGTGCCTTGGTGTCAATGTCCTTTCTAATTTGTGAAGTTTGAAGATGTGTTTTAGGTGTCCATCTAAAAAAATTAATTATGTATAGTTAGGTGCACATCTATCACATCTAAATGTGCCATGTGCTTTGGGTGAACATCTATGAAAATTGAATTTCAACAAGGTGTGGGTTGAATCCATCTTTGTTGCTTACATCTTCAAATCAAATTAAAGTAAATCTATACATTTTTTCCACATTAAAAAACTCCAAGTTGTCCTTTCATATTCATTATTTTTGCAAACTAATGAATTTTCTTCATTTTGTAGAACTTACCATTTGAATCTTGGATATATGGGAGACATGAATGAATGGACCATATTTTGCCTCTTTCAAATCCAGTGCACTCATTATTTCGTATACTTTCTTTTTTATACATCCACCTTATTAAAAACCCCATATGGAAGTAGATTTCAATATTTCAATACTAGAAATGCCCTTCCATTCAATATTTTTAAATGAATTTCATCCAAGTATGTTATCTCACATCCATTCAGTTCATCCAAATCAATAAATGTCATTCATCCATGTTAAAACTTTCATCCATGAACATGTTCATCCATTTCTAGGTCAACATTCCAAGCTCAGGCTCTAGGTTCATGGATAAGCCATCATTTTATATTATTATTGATTTTCTTGGCCTTATTATGTCTACTTGTAGTATAAACCAATTTAAGGGCCATTGATTGTTAAGCAATGCACTAAACTTTGTCAAATCCATAAATCTAAAATTCAAGGATGATTTTGATTTTGCAACCTTTGACAACTTAATGGAAGAAGATGCAAATGTTTTTTTTATGTTATCATGTTTGGCTTCCAACATTAAAAAAAAAAGTTGTTGAAATTTTGGATTCTTCTTTTTTCCTTCTCGAACAAATATGAAAGAAAATCCCATATGTTTTTGTTGTTGTTGGACCCTAGGGTTAAAACCCTTTATCTTGTTTCCTCACTTGTTGGTCATGAGCAAGGTAAGGCAATTGTTGAAGAATATGATAACTTCTAAAGTGTCATTATCATTTGCATCCTTTAGCTAAATTTGAAAAGGGTGTTGTTGATCAAAGGGTTGACAATGATAACAGTTTGGATATCTTTGAAATGACAACCAACACATGTGAACCAATAATAAAAATGATCAATAGAGAGGTTCTATTTTTCAAGCATTATTGAATGAATGTTAAAAACATCAAATGTCCATTTCATTAGTGGAAAAAAATGAAAATATGTTTCCGACAATTGGTTTCTATGCTAAACAAATTTTAGGGATAGTTGAATCCCAAATTGAAATAAAAAGGATCTTTTCCTTAGTTGGAATCTTTATTAGTCTTAGGAGATGTAGTTTATATTTAAATTTTTTTTGATAAAGTGACCTTTGTCAACAAAAATTGGCCAAACCATCTTAAAATAAGTGGTAAATCCCTTTCTAGCTCAGTAGATTTGATTGAGACTAATGTTAATTTAGAAGAGGAGTTTGAGAAGTTTGAAGGAGCTTTTGAAAGGGATGAAGTTATGGAGTTGTAAATTTTGAATGAAATTTTTTTTGTCCACAACTTAGAAGCTTTCATCTATTTTTAATTGAAAAGATTATTTAATCAACGAAGTAGGTAAATTATTAATTAACTAATTGTTAAATAAAAATTTAATTTGTGAAAAATGTAATAACCAGGCTTGTGAAAACTGACTATTATTGTATATGAGATAACTACCCTATTTCAGAACCGGGTGAATTTGGAAAAATTAAAAATCTTGATACCCTGATCGATTCTCACCAACGCAAAAAGAAAAAAATAAAAATAAAATTTAAATAATTATAAATAAATAAATAATATATATATAACTAGAGAACCGATCAGATTTTCATAACATGACATAAGAACTGGGACAGGCCCGTTCTCACAACAAAAAGTGGGAACTGCCCAACACTGGTTGCCACTTTCAAAAGAGTGTGGATAGGAAGGACATAGATGATGATTTGAAAGTGGAGATGATGCTTGAGCCATGGGGAGATGGCTTTGAGCCTCTCTCTCTCTCTCATTGTACTACTACCATGCTGGGAGGAAGAGTGTGGATAGGAAGGACATAGATGATGATTTGAAGGTGGAGATGATGCTTGAGCCATGGGGAGATGGTTTTGAGCCTCTCTCTCTCTCTCATTGTACTACCATGCTGGGAGGACTGTGTGGAGAGTGCAAGGTAAACCTAAACCTAAAAGGTCAAAAAAGTTGGAAAAAAAGGCTACAAGTGAATTTTTTTTATAAAAAAAAGTGCGAGTTGGGACCTTGGAAGGAACTTTGCAGCTGGGGTGAGGAAGGTCCCCATTGTAACTCTCATAAAATACCATATCCTCACTAGGGGGCCCCAAAAAAAAACACCAAAAACATGCAATAATGTGGAGGAATGTGCTAAACAGTGATGAAGGGTGTGCACTAGGTACTCACTTAGATTTTATTTTTTCCTTCCCCTAGGCAACTGGCCCTAGAGGAAGGGCCATTTGCCTATGGGCCCGCAACTATTCCCAATTTGTGGTACCACGTGTTGGGCAATACCAAAAGAGTGCATATGGTACCATGTACTGCAAAGAAAAGCAAAGAAACACGGAAAAACATGCACTAATTTGGAGGTCCATGCCCCAAACATTGGCTAAGGGTACATACCCTAAATTGTGTTGTTTTATAGGCAAAAATGGTACTAGATATACAATGACCCAACTCAAATCAAAATTGTCAGTATGCCGTGTCGGGTAGTTGGGAATGCACAAAATACCATGTCCTTGCTAAGGGGAAAACATACACCAAAAACATGCAATGATAGGGTGATGGGGCAAATGGTCCTATATAGAGTGACCCAACTCAAATCAATTGGCACTATGCTATGTCAGGTAGTTGAAAACGCACAAAATACCATGTCCTCGCTAAGGGGAAAACAAACACCAAAAACAAACAATGAGGGGGGGGTTGGTGCGTCACAAAATGGTGATGGGTTCTTTGCATTTGGGTTTTTTTTGGCTACATGAATGGGGGCCTTAGAAAGAGTAACCCAATTTGCGCATGGGCTAGAAAAGAACACACCTAATAATAACATGTCCTAAAAAACACGAAAAACATGCAACAATTTGGAGGTCCATGCACCAAACAATAATGAACAGTACGCCCCACTTTGCCATTTTGCACCTGTTTGGTTTTCAAAGTTTTTGACGTAGGAAAATGAAGGCTCAACCACATATATAGTAAGGTCCATTCCACATAGGAACTAGGAACGCCGTGTGTCCAGTAGGCTATAAGCCATGGTAAGGGGGTGCTACTAGGGATTGTTCTAAAGCACACAACAGATTTGTTTGCACGATGAATTCACATCTCATGCATGTTCTCCACCATCAATTCTCATTTCAAGCATGTTCTCTGCCGTCGATTCACATTGCAAGCATGTTCTCTGCCGTCGATTCACATCGCAAGCATGTTCTCTGCCGTCGATTCACATCGCAAGCATGTTCTCTGCCGTCGATTCACATCGCAAGCATGTTCTCTGCCATGGATTCACATTACAAGTGAAATTGATGAGCTCACCAAGAGTAAGTAGAACCAGCTGGTGGCTGCCCAGTGCATGTCCCACCTTAGTGAAAAGGCCGGAAGAACTACACGGATAAGACACCCAAAATGAGTTGGCCAACTCTTTCTTGGAGTCTTGTTCTGAAACTTGTGTGGAGGATTTTATCCTAATTGGGATCATCGTCCTTTTCCCTACTCTGGTGGTGTCCCACTGATCCCACTCTTTACCAACTCTACGGAGAGAAAGTAAATTATAGCACAAAAAATGCCTAAAACAAATTTCCTATGTATAATCATGTTATTATTGTACATTGGAGCAATCCGCAACTTTTGCTCAAAAATATATGTTTTTTTTATAGAAGAAAAAGAAGGAGCTCCAGCAGCCCCAAATTGAATAATTTCACAATTGTGCAGGTCAAGAGTACCTACAATAGAGAGTGAATTTCTTTTTTACCTTTTGCATTTGTAGGAGTAATGTATGGCTTGGGTTTCCTTGGTGGGAATGTACAAGTACTACTACTAGCTGGAACACAAGATCTCTTGTAGATTGTGAGCTTGATTCTCACATATTGTGACAAACACAACACCGTTCAATTTTATTTAAATTCAGCCAAACCTTTTGAGAATGATTTTAACACCGAACATTAGTCATAGGTAGGTATGATATTCGGTTACTCTGAATCATCAGTTATGCTTTTTTGAAGAGACTTGGATATGGAGATGTTGTTGTTGTTAGCTAGCCGCATTCATAGGTGGAACACCGCCTACTAGCTCACTTGGGTGTTGAGAGGTGGAACAAGATGGCCCCAGTACTAAAGTTGTTTGTGCCTAGTGGCCAATCAACATGGGTGTTTTAGCAGCACCACAAAAGCACCTTGCTCTTAAGAAGTCCTTCTAGTGTTAGGTCGGTTTTCTCTTTTTTACTTTTGCTGTAGCAAGAACAGTAAGGGCTTGGACAAAACTCCATTGCTGCTGCTGCTGCTGCTTTCACCCCCATTCTGTGTTTTGTTTTGTTTTGTTTTGTTCTTTTGGGTATTGTCTTTTGTTTGGACTTTGATCCTTTTTTTCTTTTGTTTTTACCTTGATGGGTGTTTTTCCTTTATTTATTAATTTGTTTTTTTAAAGCTATATAATCATCAGCTACAGGAATTCCACACCAGGGATGACAAACACCTCGTGAGCTTATCAAGTTCTTCTGCTACATGTTAACTAGTACAAGTGACCCACTTGATATGTGTCCTTTCTAGCTGCCATTTATATAATTTCTAACTGCAAGACAATGATCAGCCTCACACACCTCTATGACTACTGAGTTATTGATGGGCCACCACTGAGTTACAAAGGTAAGCTATCCTGTACATAGCCAATCCTATTTCCACCTCACACTACCTAGGTAAACTACATGTAGAGTAAAGCCCCCACAATGGCATTTGCCACATTAGGGGCCTAGGATGAGGTGATAGCCTAGTCTTAGCCTTGCATTTTGGGAATGTTCCTCACATGAGAGTTATCCATAAAGTAATCCTTACTTTGGACCCTCACTTTGGTCCTCACTATCTCAGTACTCGTCCATCCTTTGATTGTGGGCTTTAGCTAGAGTGAGGCCAATGTTATCATGAACTTAAGTGGATCACAAGGTGTAGTCGAACGGTTCTTACACCTACTCCTTGAGAGTGGGAGGGATCCTACACCTATAAGTACGCATTATTTTTCCATCCCACTCTTAAGGAGTAGGTGTCCAATGACTCCTCGTTCCTAGGAAGGATATTTATGGATATAATAAGGTGTTTTTCAAATACACTAGTAATTTTATTTGAATGTTTTATCATATGTGAATATGTAAATGTTACAAGCAAGGTATGCAAGTGGTTACTATGTATCTAGGTAAAATACTTGGCAGTTATTAAGTAGGTAGATGAATGTGGATGGTTAGTTCAAGTAACCATCATAGTTAACTATGGGACATGAAGACAACTAAAAAGTGTTTCCTATCCATATAACATCCATCCTTATGGTGAGATGGCGGGTGACAGCTAACTATGGCCACTCAAAACGCACTAAATGGATCAATACCTAAAAGTCTTTTAAGGGCAAGTTTAATGTGCCTTGTTGCTCTTTGCAATGTAACTTTTGATGGATGGTCACACATTCACCATGTACTGTATAGACCTAGCAAAATTTCTTTAGTAATAGAATATAGCCCTTCCATGGTGGAATGGGGTCAGTGGGAGCATGGCACCTTATGTTGAAAGTTCCAATTTTTTGGGTGGGTGGGGGCTCCCAATTTCATAAGGTGCATTTTATTTCATCATGCAATGTGTGTGAATAAAAACACACAATAATTTGATGCATGGGCTTAATAAACACACGTCATAACTATGTTTACCATCGACCGTAGTGTTATGTAACATTTTGCATGCCCATTCATAGATGGGATGTTAACTAAATAATAATTATGATTATTTCCGTGCTAGGGTCTTTTAGCCTAGCTTACACTATGCCAAAGGGTGGCATCTTTGAATTCATCCATGATTAGCAATTTTTGTTATATATGCCTTAGTTATTAGATGATTACATTGTCAATTCAATCTTGTCACTTATGTCATTTAGTTGTAACCATGATTGTAGTTATTTATGTCATGATGGTAATCATTTATGGCATTTCATATCATTTTTCATGACTATAATCTTGGATGGATGATCACAATCTTGAATGATTGTGCCATCATGGTTCAAACTTTGTAATATTACATTGAATAATAACCATGAAAGATGTTTCCAATAATTGATATTTAAATTTTAAATATAAATTACAATTTTCTTGTCACTAAGTGATAACCTAGGTTAAATTTGAGAATTTATTATTCATTTATGAATTGCCACATGCTAACCTATCCAAATTTTTAAAAATGTAGTGACCACTTATGGGTTGCCACATGGAAACCAAGGCCTAGGAAACCTAAGTTAAGGAGCCTAATTTAGGCCACCTATATTAAAAAAACAAACTTAGAGTAAATTAAGTAAGCTACTTAAGCAAAAAGCTTAATTAATCCTAGGTTACAAGTGTATGTGAGGACTTGAACCCCTCAACCTCCACGTTGAAGGTTCAAGTCTTTCACCATTGCACCACAATTTTTTATTTGCAACATAATTAGTCAACTCAAAGCTATAAACATTAACATATTTTAGCCTAGGTTAACCTAAACTACCTTCCAAATTTAACCTAGGCTAATGTAAGCCTCGTTAGGTTATTATAGATTAACCTAGTATAACTTAAAGCTACTTAAATCAAAATGTGCTAAACTTAGAGGTTAAATTCAAAGTTTAAATTTAAAGGTTAACCCTAAGCTAAACATAAAGATTAAACATAAACTTAATGTAAAGGTTAAACCTAGAAGCTAAACTTAACTAAACATGGCTAAACGTAACTAAACATGGTTAAACTTAACTAATTTAGGCTAAACATAAATTGAACTTGAGGTTAACCTAGAGGTTAAATTAAAGGTTATAACCAAGTTGAACCTATAAGTTGAACCTAGGCTAAAAATAAAAATAAAATTTAAGCTAAACATAGAGATTAAACCTATGTTAAATATAGGTTAATGTAAAGGTTAAACTTAGGCTAAATTATGTTAACCAAGGCCAAACTTAAGCAAAACCTAATGTGAATGTACTTTAATATTAGCTCCAATAAAGAAATATTCAATGTCATGATGTTGGATTAAGCCTATTTTTCTAGTTCATGTGCAGAATCACAATATTTAAAATCGTTCATAGTTGGTTAATGATTGTAAGTTATTCCAAATATTTAATTATCTTTTGTTAAAGCTAACTTTCAAAAAAAATTAAATTATACATTTATAATTTTATCCTAATGGTAATTATGAACATATTACTTTTAAGTCCATGCACTTAATCAAAAAATTATTTTGATATAAAAATTTCCCAACTTCTTGATGTGTCCAATATGTTTTGTTACTTAATCAAACATCAATTTCAAATCAAACTACGTGCCTTAATCATGTAGTTGTGAGTTTCATGACATGACCTAGTCATGTAGTCAATCATAGACATGATTAAAACTCAATCATAACCACAAAATTGTTCAAGTCATGGATGTTGCCTTTTGATATAATGTTAAATTTTTAACCTAAGTCCTTATATTAGGCTAGGTTTACCTACTCACTTACTTATTTGACTAAATTTTTAGTTTGATTTTATTAGACCTTTGGTTTTTTATGAGAAATGTCCATTTTTTTTTCATTTGATTAAATGTCACATTTGATTAAATAATAAAAAAGGTGATTTTAATCAATTGAAATGCTCAAAATAAACATGTTGTTTGAAGAATTAAGGCTTCTAATCAAATTGACCAAATCTTTAATCAAAATGAATAAGGTACTCTAATTAAATGGCATTATGAAAAATTATATTTGCTAAAATCACATTGCCCTTCAACTAAAGCTCAAAAAATAACTTGGATACAAATATTGTGCAACTATCCCTTGGGTATTACAACTATTATGCAATTATCTCTTGAAAAAATGAAGAATTAATAAATGAATTGGCACATTTAAAAATCAATTAGTTGTATTATAATTGCAAGTAAGTTGAAAATGGGTCTTCTATATAGTAATTTGTATGCACCGTACATACATTCATAATTAACTATGTTTGATTTTTTAAGGAATTACATTGTAGTTGCATTTGATAACTATTGTAAAATTGTTGTAAATGTGCCACTTACACAACAACTAGTAAACAATGTACATACATGCGATCATGCCATGTGTCCACGTTTCCACAATCCATTATGAGATACATTTGCAACTAATTTTCAATTATGATTCCCATTGATATAATTAATAGGGCCACTAGTGCACCACTATTGAATTACTAATGTTCAACTATGTTGTGACTATTATGTAATAACTTATAACTTAATAAGGATATAAATTCATATGTAATATTTTATAAAAAAATATTGTTTCAATAATTTGACTATTGAATATTAATTACACTCAATAAACTTAATTATTGTGAACTCATTAATTATACTAAATAATTGATTATTAATATGAATAAATAAGTGTAATACATATACTTAATTTTAAATTAACTAACTAACAAATAATAATAATTAAACTTCATAATATGAATGTATAGGAACAATAATTGCTCATCAAATAATAATAATATTAACATTTATATGAGTTGGAGATATTTAATAATGAATTAAACCGATTAATTAAGGTACTTGTAATCTCATCAATAATTACCGGATCATTAATAATTTAAATTCACTAAAAAATAAATTATTTAGATACATACAATTAATTCAAAATGTGACATTAAAAGCAATGTGTATATTATATTAAAAATTAAATTCAGATGTACATATGGATATGCCTATTTATACCTTGATCTTTTTTACCCAAATTCAAATTTAGTTTTTAATTTTTAGTAATGAATTATTTTTCAATCATTAATTAATGAATTATTATTATGATTTATTACTTAAACTGAATATTTAACAATTAATATGAATTATACATCAGTTTAATTCAGATAATTAGTTTTTAAATTTATTTCGAATAACTAATAATCATTTAATAAAATAAAAATATTAATTATACAAATTTAAAGAATTAATCATCTAATAATAAATTATCTAAAATCAAATCATTAGTTATTTGATGTAATTAACTAAAAAAGATGAATTAGATTGATTATTTGAAATAATTTTTTATTTGGTTGATTACAATAATTAATTATATGATATTAATTATCTAGATTTATTAATTAACGAATTATTTCACTTACTGATTTAAATAACTAGCTCATTGGTTAATTAATTCAAATAATCAATCTAAATAACCCCTAATTTAATTATATGACTTACATAATGATACACAAACACAAAACATGTGGGAACATATTTTTGTAGTTGCAATTCAATTTGTAACCAAACAAGAACAAAAATATTAAACCCATATGTGTTGTTTTTGAATCTCATGTCATGAAGTATATAAAGAAGGCATTTTTTCTTATGTTCTCACATTAAAATACACGTGCCATTTTGGGATGAACTCAAAAAAGCTTAATACTAAGTGTAAACATAAAATAAATAAATAAATACTTACATGACTATTTTTTAATTCATTTAATCTTGTCTTTTCTTACTTACTTGTTTACCTACACAAGTAAGTAGGTAGGTAAATAGGTATGTAAGTCCTAGGACCTACCAACCTACTTACCTTAACTATGTATCAACCTACTCATATATATAATTTTATTTTTTCACAATTCAACTAATATGCCACATGTCAAGTTCTAATGGATGGATGAAAATTAAAATGTTAGCATGACATTATGGCTATAGTTGTAATGAAGTTGCATAGTAGTTGAAAATGACTTGTTTCAACAAAGTTGCAATTGAATTGCAATGAGTTTCACCATATATATGGTGAGTTGCAAATAGTCAAACTTGGAGTCAATGAAAGGTTCATGTAAGCCTAGAATGACTTCCGTTATAACTTAAACATGTGAGAGTTTGGGATGAAAAAATACAAAAGCTCATGAGTTTGAAATTATATATATATATACATTTCATTAATATGGTCCACATGTATAGTCTAGATGATGTTCATCACTTTTTTCCATAACCCCATCATCATCTTTTCCTCCTAACCTACTTTGATGGAAAATGTAGCAAAGAACTTCTAAAAGATCTATGAATCATTTGCAACTTTTTGAGCTATGGTGTTTGTAATAGCAATTAGGGCAACCATATTCCCAAGCTTGAAATGTTCAACACCATTTAATGAACTAAACAATTTTTTTGGGTTTTGTGACAAAAGAATGGACACAAGAATATGTGATAGTCCACTCCAATGTTTCAACAATCTTACAATCCCCCATAAACATGATGCCATGAACATCTTTTTGCAAGGTTTGAAACATACTTCACATAATATGTTTTATTTTCCCCAATACTTTGATACACTTTGAGCATTTTGTTAATAAACAAAATATGCACTTCTAAAAGGCATGTACACAAGAATCTCATTATTCCTATGCATGCATGTTCAAACTAAACACAATGTATAAATTCAAATTCAAAAAATAACAAGACAAACTTTCATGGGGTGAAAATCTTTTAAGGTGTACCACTTGGAACAAAAAGGACCTACTTCTTGCTAAAATCCTTTTTTACCTTATATTTTGATCTCCATGAAAAATAATGAGTCAAAAAATGTGAGAATTTCATAGTACCATATTTTAGATCACTGTAATTTTAGATTCCATCATAATCATCCATAAATATATTTTATATGGTAAAAAATAATAAAGTAAAAAAGACAAAAAAGGGTGAGATTATGATACACTTAAAAAAAATTATACTTGGTGAATGTTATTACAAATGAACAATAATACAAAAAATTCAAACTTGCCTCCTTATAAAGGCTAGGTGGTTCTTACTAGTAATCGAAACAATTGTTTAACTAAGTAATAATTAATATACTAACTAATGACTAGTTAATTAACATTTATATAAATTTTGACTTAGTATTTATAAAAGTTAGATTTGTACTTAATACATGTTAACATCTACCTAACAAAATAATTACAAATTAACATTTAAAAAATGTATTTAATACATATTAACAATTTTATCCAATAGGAAAATATTTCTCTTGAAAAAAAAAAAAACTAGTTAAATTTGAGACAATAGGGATGCATCATTGTTTCACAAAATGTTTCGTGAAAAGCTTAAGAATCCAAAAAACAAACATTGGCAAAATAAAGGCTTGTAAACCATAATAAAACAACAAAAACCACAAACCAAAAACATTTCAAGAATTGAGAAGACTAGTTGAGGTTGATTAATTTCAATCCTAAATCACAACTATGTATGTTACAATTATTTGTGTGAAGGAAAAAACAGTGTACTAAGACTAACATGTTGTAGTTTTAAGGAATAGTTCCCATTTCACATTGGAGTTAAGCTTTAATCCAATGTGATTTGGCATATGCAGAAAGTTTTATCCACCTTTAAAATGTGTGTGTTGTTGCCACACACTCCAATTGCCTATCACATCATTGGGAAAAAACTCTTGTGGGGAACATCATGGTGGTGATTTGGTGATATTTACCAACTGTGGTGTGATTATTTGACACGCACACTTTTTTTTTTAGGGTCCTATGTGGTCTACTCTTTCTACAATAACAAAGAAAAAAACAAAAAGGTGAAGTATGATTATAACTATGAACGAGTTTGTAGTTGTACATGCCAAAGATGACTACATGACTGTTTAATCAATATGGACAAGTTGTTTATCCACAAGTCATATTATTATTTTATGTGGACATATATTCCATTTGTCCCCCATGACTGTAGTCATATAAGCCACGGGACCTTATTTCAATCAATTATCCTTGCCCATTAAATCAAAATATTTGAAATAATATCAATATTATGTTTTTGATATTCCAATCAATTGTTGTTTGACACATGTCTACACAAGATGGTGCCATGTGTCCAATTTTAATTGATACCAGGTTGCATTCATTGTTGGGGTTCCATATGCATTTGATCCAATGAAATTTTTATTGATGTATCATAATATGACACATGTCAATCATTGGGTTGACCATGTGTAATTTATCTATAGTTAGGGTTAGGTTTTGAATTAGCTTACACATGTCCTATTTAATGGAGTGTCATTTGTCCATCATTGATATGATTGATTACCATGTAATGTATGTTCGAAATAGTTTTGGTGCAAATTAGAGGTAGGTTCAATATAGGTTTGGGTCAAGATCGAATAATGTTTTGTTTAAGCTTGGGATGGGTTTGGAATGGAGTTTTTTTTTGGTTTGATTTAAGTTTGGATCAAGTTCAAAATGGGTTAATTTAGCCTTGGGTTTAGGGTTTAAGTTTGGAATTAAACTATTTTAGGTTAAGTCTATGTAATTATGCCTTCCCTACTTAGTAAAATATACATAAAATAATCACTAGAAACTTTCACAATTGCTTATAAAATAGAACATGAAAACTAATTAAACAAAACAAGGAGTTCATTGTAGTAAGAACAAAATAATAGAAAAATATGGCCCATGTTTATGCAAGCTAGTTCCTAATGTTAAACACCAACCAATGCAATGCCTACGCATTTTAAGTTTTTCAACTCTACATAGCAATCTAACCAATTGCCATGGAAGGTTGAATTTGGTGGAGCACCTACAAAACAATTACATGGTTTCCATGGGCATCACAAATGAGCTCCGTGAACTTGGATGACCAAGTGATCATAGCCTTAGAAGTGATATCTTCACTTGCAAACGATGGGGATCTATTGGCCTAAGCGGTTCATTAACATTTGGAACCACTATCTTTGGCATAAACACCTCTCAGACCTTGACAACCACAAAGTCAAGTGGGATTTCCCTACCACCAACCTTGCTTCTAGGCAACCCAAAGATTAATGTAGTTGCAACTCTTTGTTCAACAATCGGGTCTGTTAGGATTATTTCAATGCCAACACAAATCTACAAAAGAAATCAATGTCAAAATAACATTCAACCCCAAAAATCAACCCGATAGTTGTTCAAAATCCAACTTCATGCAACATTAAAACAATGCAACATCACATGCATCATTCCAAGATTGTGAGCAAATTTCATGTCATTCAACACAATAAAGTTATACAACAATATCCTTGTTGACCCAATTACTTGACAACTTGGAGTAAACTTTGATGTTGCACCATGTGCCTTGGTTGATTTAAATGGATGATTTGGTGGGTTCTATAAGCACACAATTAACTATAGTCAATGCAAAAAATTGTGCATCATAACCAACATTTGCACTCCAAAGTAAAAAAACACACATGAACTTGCATAAATCAATTATTCTTACCTTGGCAAAAGTCACAATTTGTTCTTTGGAAGGATCACTGGCCAAATCCTATAAGATGTTGTCTAACACTTACATAGTAACCCCATTAATTAACATCATCAAATTCCAAATTCTAAATTTGCCAACATTTGCAACCATGTTACACACACTTGTAATGCTTGGGCACACATATTTTAGAGAAGATATGTGTAATTGCATGACTACCATACATTGGGTGTTATATCACCTAAATTACTTGGCATTGCCCAAAAGACAAAAGTTATAGCATACAAATGCCAAGGAAATTACAAAACTTGGGCAACAAGGTTGCATATTCCAGTTACCTGAATTGCATTTAACATTGAAGTTGCACCATGTGCTTGTGTTGGTTTGGGTGGATGACTTGGTTTACTCTACATGCACATTTGCATCCATAAAAAAACATTTGTAATAACACAACTACGGCACACCTTCCAATACACCAACTTGCAAAAATTTGCAATAATAATTTTTTTACAAGCCACACCTTATCCTTTAAAAGGTTTGCAATTTGTTTTGTTACATCCTACATATGCATATTATCACCAACATCAAGTCATTCCATTGACCTACCTATGCATGCATATGTATAATTTGCACATTAAAATTTAGGTCTAACACACATTAAATGCAACTTAACGCAATATGTCCACACAAAATGTACCAATAACACACTATTAAAATTCATGATTTATTTGACTAGGAAAATTAGTAAAAAGGTACCCATTTTGAATAGCCACCAACAAGGTCATCCAATCATTTTGGACATGTAAATTATATATATAATATTTAGATATTAATGTGTTTATATGTATTTTGACCAATCAACACCCATTTAAAGTCAATGAAATGTGTTGATTGTTTAATGAGAAATCAACTAGTCAATGAGCAATCAACATATGAATTGTTGGAAGCAAGCTTCAAAAACCTTGGTCTCCTAAATGGCATACCAACAATTTTGCCACCCAACTACCACTTTCATGTTGTTACACACAAAGCCAAATATTGAAGTTATTCGACATTGTATCAATTCGTGTTAAAAATCATCAACTTTGAAATGTGATTTCTTTTTCATATTTTTCACAGGGCTTATAAGAAATTGTTGGCCGAGTGGTTTGGACGTTTTGTCATTAGGAAGGTGTTTGTAAATAATGGATCCTATGAACTTGAAAATGTTGATGGTTCACCATATCCAGATTGTGTTAATCATGACAAGTTGAAAGGGTTTTAAATATGTGATTCTGGGGACATAATCCATAATGAGTTTGGGAATGATGTAACTTGATGTAACTAGACTATTAATTATATAATTACCTAATGGTTAAGTTTGGTAATTTATTTGATAATTGGATTTCATGATGGATTGGTTATAATTTCAATAATGTGCATTGATTCACACACGGTAATTCATGTGAAAAGTCTTGTAAAAAGTCATTGTTGCATTAATGTACATTGATTCATGTGGAAAGTCTTAACCTCCACAACTAGGACATGTGCGTTAAACTTCTTGACCAAGTTTGCCATGTTATTCTTGAGGTCTTTGTGCATGTTAATCAACGTATTCATGCATGGTTGTAATTATCCTATAGATGTTGTAGACTCATCATGTTTTTTGTCCATTATAGTTCTCTAGGTAATGAGGCCTTCCATTTTACTAGCAAGTGCTTGCATTAATCCATTGTTACCATCTTGTACTACATGGACAACATTATCACAACTATTGATGTCAGAATATAATATTGGTTCATAATAGATATTTTAGCAATGTGGTATCTTGAAAATCTTGTTCACCATTTAGGACAATATGCAATGCAAATTGATGACCCCTTGTAGTGCCTATCAATCATGGAATGTGCATGTGGTTATGTGGTAAACCTCACCCCAAATGTAGCACCTTGGTTTTGAAAACTACCACTCCCACTTCACAACTCCCCAAACAATGGTTGTTGACCATGTATTCTATTTACATCACAAACCCACTTAGTTGCATAATTTCAACAAATGTAAAAGAGGAACAAATTGAGATTTGCTACTTCATGTAATCTTCTTAAATCTTTTGACATTTCACTATTTAGATTTACAAAGGTTTCCCCTTACAATATGAACTTCTTGTTGCACTGGCCCACCACGACCACTTTTGGACACATGTTTTATTTGTGCGTGAACATTACTTAGTTTCCCTTAAATAGCCACAATTTCCGGTGTCACCCAATATCTTGACAATGTTGTTCATATCGAGGTAGGATAATTGTTCGACCTTAATCCCCCTATCCACCACAACCATGCCCACTTTTAGCAACCAGGGATGCCAATTTTGAAAAGACAAAATGACAAGATGGTGAATACCCCATACCTTTTTGGTGGACCAACATCCACTCCCTTCACCTAGTTCAAAAATATACCAACTATTAATCGTAGGTGTTCATGATTTAGACCAAGGTTTATATATTGAATTTTTTTTCCAAGGTGTCTTTCACCTTTTTTTATCTTTTTTGTATCTTGACAATCAATTGGTTTTGTCATGTCCAACTCCTTGAACATGTGGGCTTTTAAAGCAGCAAACCCATTGATGTCAACTTGGGATTAATGAAACCCCTACATTAATAATAATTTTTAAAAAAATTAGATTTGTGCCAATTGTGTTGTTGCAAGTTTTTGTTTCACTTTCTTTGCAATGGTTCAATTTAGTTTGTGGACAACATTGGCTTGTAAATGTTTCAAGTCAACTACAATAAAAGTTATACCACCCTGACCTAGTTCTTGAATTTGGCATTCATTTTCAAGTTCTTACCAATTGGAATAGCCCTTCGGACCTAGAACATACCATCATCTCCATATCCTTCCTCCTATGCATAATAAGGTTGTTATTGTTCCATGCCTGAATATGTAAGTGTAGGACATTGTGATGGATAAGTTACTGGACTAGGAGGTTGGTATTGGGTGTAGGGTTGTTATTAATGAGAAAGGCCAGGGGTAGTTGGCTTGACACCTTTGGGGGGGGCACAAAAGGTTGAGATAGAAAAAATGTTCTAAAAGGCTAGTAGTTCCTATTGGCATTGCTTATTGTTGCATACACAACATGTTTATTGGGCATTAAGGCTTGAGAGGTTGGCAGCCTCCTACCACCTTGTTACATCAAACCTAGCCCCTATAGTTCACAAACGTTTCTATGGCCCATGTAGTTCACACCCCCCACCACCCCCACCCAAACTAATAATCAACTTTACAAATTTATTGCCCTTTCTACCTCAACTTTGGTACAATTAGAACTCATCATGGTATATTACATTGGATAAATGTTCAAAATTGCTTGAAAGAATTGACCAAAGAGCACGATACTTAAGCCATTGGTGCCAACTTCAATGGAATCTTAGCATGTTTTACAAGATGCTTAAAGCCTTTGGGAACATTATCCTTGCCAAAGTCACCAATCCCTTCATCTAGAGGGGGTGAAGGGGGCGGGGGGGGGGGGGGGGGGGGGGGGGGGGGGGGGGGGGGGAGGGAATCCCCATCTACATCCTTTGGTTTGGATTCAAAATCCTCCCCAAGCAAAGGTAGGTTGTCAATTTCACCTTCTTTTGCCATATTACACACCTAGGTTGTAGCTAAGCAGTCATTGTGTTCTGGGGGTCTAATGGGTTTGATGCAAGTCTTATGTTGGTGGGTCTTGGATTGTGACTTGGAGGATGTAGATTCTTGCAAATTGCACATTGAAGTTGAATCACAATTACAAGGTTAAACCTACCATTGCCTAGAGAAAAGTTGCAACCTAAACAGTTAGTCATTCGACCCATTATAGTTGTTTACTAAACTCCATACCTTTTCTTGGAAATACTTGGGATGTTACCTCAAACATCAATTATTATAATATTAAGTTAATGTTGGCACATCTTATATGCAACACGAACATGCACCATCCACTTATGTAAAACTAACCAAAGAACATAGTACTTGAACCATTAATTGTCATTTATCATTATATTTTATTTTTGATCATCATCCAAACATCTATTGAAGTAATTTACACAATAACAAGATGAATACTTAGGGTAGACATGAATACACAAAAGATAAATACACAAAGTAAATGAAGGAAAATAAAATTGATATCTTTTGAATTTGATATTCATTCCACATGGTGAACTCTCACTTACATCCATTCATGATTATAATTTTAAAATATGCATTGATTCTTGTTAAAATAAAAACCTTATTTAGGTTCATCCAAATCCATACAACACACTACTACCTTTAGCAACACTTGGACACAAAATGTATATTAAAATAAAAGTTATGTTACCAAGCAATGAATTGCTAAAAATTAACAATCACATTTACATTCAAAGCCTTAAAGTTCAATCAATCTATAGATCTAGGTCACAAAATTCACTTGTGTGCGCTTTGTAACATGGCCTTAAGTCATTTTTGTTTTCTATAATCCTTCATCATTGAAGTTCTTCATAGGGGTTCTTGCACTTGCTTTTTGTCCTCCTCTTGTAGCTAGTTGCTCAAACTTGCGGTCCTCCCCATAAACTTACCTTAATGTTGTATGGAACTAGATCAAGAAACAAGTTCTTACAATTACTAATCACCTACACTATAGTGCCTTGTGAGGAAATCCATGATACAAAAATTAACAGTGCAAAAATGCAATAGAAAGGTTAAGTGTGAAAATTAGAAAACACATTAATCATTTGCACCGATCAATGAAGATAACACAAACATGACAAAGGTCAAAGATGCAAAGACAAAAGATTGCAAATGACAAAAAGGATAGGAGAAAAGGAAACAACCTAGCATGTAAATTGCCATGAAATTGGAAAGAAGAGATAGATGAGTTGATGAGGGAACATTGCCCTTCTCACATTTTGAAAATACCTCCAATCGAACATCCAAAAACCAATCATGGCCATTTAAGACCAATCAAATTGGTTAATAAATAACTAATATAAACCACATACTATAGGTTCCCATATTACAATTCTGATTAAGGCAAACTATTTTATATCACTAAAAATAATACAAACCTATTTGCATTGCATTATAATACATTGCATCTCAACTTTACTTTCAACTATCAACATAATGTCCATATTGATCTTCAACTACATTTTGAATAGGAACTACTCAAAGCACATATTTGAGCTCATTACATGTACAAAACATATTCGCATCAAAACAACAACAAATCACAAATCATTGCCCTAAACATGATTGAAACACCTAGATGAGTCCTTGTTTGTATCATGTAAAATAAACAAGGAAAATAGATTAAATGTACATTTGCAATTGAGCAAAAGACATGAAAATCCTATCTTCTACATTGTAAAATCCATAATAGAAAGAGGTTAATAGGATATTGTTTCAAGATTGGCAAGAATGCTTTAATTAGAAGTGGGGTTACAAATGATAAGTAGTTTAAAATTGTCACTCCTAGTATTTAACATCAAAAAGATGAAAGAAACCATTGGAACTAGATATAAACATGTTTGCTATAATCTTGGGGATATAGAATGAGAGATGTGAAATATTTTGCAACACAACAAAAGATAGTGTTTGTTTATAAACATTGATGCCAACCTAATTGGGGGAGATAAACATAAGTGGAAGATTATATATACACACAAAGAAAAAGTGATAGAAATTTAATACCTTCTCCACTATGATAATAATAAAGTTCTCAAGCTATTGATAATATTTTACCAACATTGTATTCATGTGATCCAAGACAAACCATCCTTTAATGCAAATCAATTTGAAAACTTTGCAATTAGTTTGAAGACTATAAAGACATGCATGAACAACTAGCCTTATTACGAGCTCTAACATAACATTATAGAGTGAAGGAGGATAGGATTTTTTTGTGTCATTCATCAACATCAAGTATATAACGGTCACCATCTAAATCAACCTCTCCATCATTTGCAACTTGTTGATCATCTACTAAGTCATCTTCGTCACCATCATAGGTATTTATGTCCTCATCTTCAACTTCATCTGAAAGCAACGGGTTTTCATTTCTTGCACACAAATTAGTTAGGTCCTTCACATGTTGAATTCATTATTTATACAACAATGTGGAAACCTGAAATTCAACGTCACATGTTTTCAAGAAGTTTACACGTACGTACCATGATCTTGACCCAAACATGGATTGCACCATTCTTGTGAGGGTTCACTAATCGGCACCACAACCTAGCGCCTTTGCCTAGCTTTGCCTCAACACTTGTTTATTCAATAACCATGCTCTCTCCTACCATTCGTTGAGACGTAGTGGCCTTTATTAGTACAACTTTCAACATGTGCTTGTGTGTGGATTTGGAGAAAAACACCTACTCAACATGTGAAAGAAGGACAAAAGGTTATTTATGTGGTGGGAATAGCCTCCTAAAGTTCACAAACAAGAACTTGAACTCATCCTTCTTCATTCCTTCATGAATGTCTTGAGTTTAAGCTTGCATTCAAGAGCATTGTAACACATTAACCTTAATAATCCCATAGTTTAACTCCAAAATCTTAGTGCATTTTCCAACTTAAACTTTTAATTAAAAACCATGATTTTCATTATTCGTAATTATAAGTGGGGTATGTTAAAATTGGCCCATTATGCCAAAATCATAAGTCACCATGTTATTTGTGCCAGCCCATGAGGCAATTCTAAAGTGGTTCCCATATGTTACAATGCCTTAGTAAAACTTGGCCATAAGAGTAGGGGGAGTTGAGATATCTCGGTACATAAATGAACATGCTAAGATAAATGACCTTATGTTGTTCATTTATGAGTACATAATTTGGACCCTATTTAATTTTTTAATAATTTCAAATTGTTGATGTGGAAATTGAATTAGCTTTTAACTTTATTTACACAATGCATTATAATGGGTTAGTGATTTTTTTGACATTTTTTTCAATTATCAACATGGTACATGGGTTGAACCATTGACCTCCAAAGGAACATATAATAATTAACAACATAGATTTTTTGGTAGCATATTCAACAAGACAAGTAATTTTTTTAGTTGCATTTTACATTTACCATAATTTATTAAAACACATGTAATAATTTTAAACCCCACATTTATATTATAATGAATTAGTATTTTTTTCACATCTCTTCAATTATCAACATGTGTACATGAGTTGAACCATTCATTTTTAATATGTTAAAACCATTATTCATAGCACTTCTTATAATACAATAAAACACATGCAATTCAATATTTTGTAATTATACTTGAATGGTTTAATGAGGTTTTTCACATTGATTGAACTATCAACATCTTTACACGAGTCAAATCATCCACAAACTTACTGAAACCATGTTGCATTTATTAATATATATTGAAATACACATAACAACTTAATACTTGACACTTATATTTGAAAAGGTTAGTAAAGTTTTTCACATATCTTGAACTATTAACATTTGCACATAAGTTGAATCATCCACCTTGAATTTGTTACATCCATTATTCATGAGTTGCATTTTCCACTCATCATAATTTTTTTAAATGGACGTATAAAAATTTGACAAGTTTCACATTTATATTTGAATGGGTTGGTGATTAAGTCAAAATGTTCATGTATGCAAAAGTTTAGGATGCATGTAGAACTTTAAATTATAAATTTTTCATATATTCAATTTTTATACATTTATGTAAATTAGAATGTATGTTTTTCCCCTAATTTGTTTTAGGCATCATGGACAAGTTTATTATTACAAATGTTCATAATGCCACATCAGAAAAACTTCAAAAATAATCTTTCATTTTCTTTTCTTTGTGTTTGAAAAAATACATGTTAACATATATATAATTAAAATATTATTATGATGAAAATATCAATATTTTATTATTTATATTTAAAACATGATTTATCAAATTCTTTAAGCTTGTTTAGTTACATGTTTATGTTTAAATATTTAGACATGAATGTTAAAATTTCATTTTCAAATAAATGAATGCCATATAAATTGTTGTTATAATAATGAGTTCAATGATTTTTTAAAATCTTTTTTCTTTTTCAATTTTGTATTCTTCAAAATCATCCACAAGAAAATTTAGCCATGTTTTGGCTATAAGCCATATATGGAGGTACATATTTGTTAAAATATTTATATATTTCAGCTACAAGTTTTAAACCCATCGTGGAATTATATCATTTAATTTTAAAAAATAATAATATGTAATTTTAATTTTAAAAAATATTTTGTTGATGTTGATGGCCCTTCTTCTTATGTTTGCAAAATGGTGGAAATTCACCATTAAAAAACACTCAATTACATCAATAATATTTATTTTAAATAAATAAATGGATATTGTTTACACTGATTTCAAATATTAAACTTAAAATTTTTCAAATAACTTTAATGTTGGAATTATTTATGTTTTTAATGTTAGAATTATTAAATTACTTAAAAAATTACTCATTAAGAATAACCTTTTTTTCTTTCAAAGTTTTTATTTCAAAATTTTGACAATTTTTTTGTTGTTTACATTTTTTCTTGAATTTGCACTATTTTTTTCCAGTTTTTCCCCAACAAAAATTGCCAAGTTAGAAAATTCGAAACCAAAAAACATGTTGTTGTGTTGGGGAGGGGGGGG
>Ga0209208_10003267_pt1 | contig 23261 bp, 12 predicted proteins | sample S1TSphfallax_3_FD_187694 | JGI IMG/M metagenome (GOLD analysis project Ga0209208, IMG submission 187694) | Host-associated microbial communities from peat moss isolated from Minnesota, USA - S1T2_Fd - Sphagnum fallax MG (SPAdes) (version 2) | ecosystem: Host-associated > Plants > Peat moss >...
TTAATCGACCTGTCCGTAGCAACTGGTCCCCGGTCACTGGGGGGTTAACGTGTTTTACCATGATTTCCTATAGTGAATTTGTCCTAGTTCACTCAAATCTTAATGAAATACCCAGTGAACTTGGCCACATCTCCTAATAGTGCATGTACACATAAAACGATATTGTTTTCCAATTTCTTACAAGTTTGATTTTCCCATTTGCAAAAAGGTGTAAGTGATTGTGCACATAAGAATCTTTCACATACATCTTTCAAGGAGCCACAGTTCTTATGATAAAGTCAATCTATTTAGATATTTGATGAGAAGATGTCTGTCTTCACATCTAAAAGCATATGAATTGTGGTAGCTTATAGTCACCAATGATTGTAGTGAGGATCAACCTCAAGCTACTTGGTGAATATCCAAAGGAAAAATCATGAAATTAAGTGAGTTGGAGTTTTCCATTTGCCATAACATGGTAAAAATCACCATACTTCTATACTTGGTTTTCAATGTTTAGCCAAAATATATAATGGGAAATAGACAACTAAATTGCATATTTGGTTTATTATCAAATTTGGCAACATCTTTGTAGGCCTAATCATTCATATGGATTATGGCCACTTTGGCTACACAAAGAACTTCCTAGATTTGGTTTTCTTATTTTTCAATGGGATTGTGTAAAAACTCAAAATTCACATTATGACCAAAAGGGACCCCACATGAACTATTTCATTTTTTTGAACAAAAAGGGGCACCACCTAGAGCTTTTTACTTTTATTGGGGAAAAAAAGAATAGAGAGAATAGTTTTGTCTTGTTCCTTTCACTCATTTCTTTTCATAAATGAATAATTAACCTCATAATCCCCATATGATTTTCTTGGCTTCTTTTCTTTCCCAACAAGGTTGTGCAACAAAATCAATATTCATGGTATCACCAAAAAGGTTCTCACATGAATATATATATATTTAAAAATTAAAAGGGACACCACCTAATGCTTCTTACTTTTCTTGGAAAAAAAGGGAACAAATTGAACTATTTTCTATTGTTCTTTTCATTGGTTTCTTTCCATAAATGGCTAATTAACCTCATAATCCCCTATGATGATTTTCTTGGTTTTTTTTCCCTAACAAGGGTGTGTAACAAATCAATATTCATGGTAGGGACCAAAAGGGACCACACTTGAACTATTTAATTTTTGTGGAACAAAAAGGTCACCCCCTAAAACCAAGGTTTTTTCTTTTTTCAATTTTGTGGTGTAGCTAAAATGACAATCATCCATAAAATGATTTAGTCACATTTGGCTACATATGAAAGTTGAAAAAAAATAGAATCCTTTTATTTCTTGGCTACCTATTATAATTTATCATAAAAATTTGGCAATTTGAAAAACAATTCTCAAAATATTGCAAATTTGGGTTTTTTCTATGGAAATTCCTGTGAATAGGTCAAATTCATTTTTTTAGGACGAATTTTTCCAGATTAAAAGTTATGAATTTTTCCAAATTAAATTAAATTATGATTTCAATGTATATCAAATAGTTAGAATCTTTACAATTTAGTATTTGTTTCGGTGTGATTTTTTTGTTTTTAAACTATTTTTCAAGTCCTAATCCCATTGTGTATATTGGGAAATATTATAACCTAAATGAAAAAATTTACATGTTTTGTGAATTACTTGGAAAATTCCATATACTTTGCTTTGCTTGATGTAAGCCCTTATCAATAAAGCCCATAGCCTTGAGCTTATCTTACATTAAAATGTGCAAAAATAAAGGTCAATCACCCTAGTACACAAAACATTTAAACATGTACATATGAGATAAAATTTATGCAAACCATATAATTGCTACTTTTGCACATGTTAAACATTATTTATATGTGCTAGTACATTAAAATATCAAACATGATCATGAGGTGGATTACTTGGTGTTTTGGCGGGACATGATAAGCAACAATGTTCACATGTTAACACGCATCCTTGCTCGTAATGTTGGAATGATTGCATACACATCGGGCTTCACAATCTAACACCCCTAAACGGCTACCATGACAAGATGACAACCTCCCCCATAGGCCATTATGTACCTCCTAACCCCTATAGTAGGGTATTGATTTCCCTACTATGTAAGGATGGCACAAAATTTCCATTTATTTATATATCAAGGATATTATAAATAATAATGTCTATTTGACATACAAGAATGAAACATTTTAGTTAGTATTTTAAAACCAAAAAATGTTTTATATATTCTTGTTTATCAAACCAATATATTTGAAAAATGTGGCCATTTGGATTTTTTTCTTAATAAACCAACACGTTAATTTTTTATTCTTCCAATGAAAAATGATTTCTACATTATACAAAGGAAAAAAAAAATTGGTGGGAAAAAGTTCTTGATATTTGGCCTAATAGGAATTTTTTTTTATGGATTGTGTAAGAAAGTTTAATCCACAACTTTTCCATGCATCAATTAGGTAGACTTATACCCAAGATAATTAATATATCGGCTATGTATATATAAGTCATATATATGCCCATATATGTATATGGATCCATAAATACTAGCTAGTCATTTAATCATCTAGTCATATAATTGGTCATCATGTAGTCATGTTATAGTCGCAAGGATGACTATTGATAAGCAACTAAGGACATATGACTACATGACTAAAAATAAGACAAAATGTTCATATCATGGAAGACACAATTTGGTGTATATAGGGTATAAGTACCTAGGCAAATGGTCATAGATAGGTCATAGGTAGGTAGGTGGGTAGCTACCTATTTTTTATGCCTGCCTACTTACTACCTAGCACAACTATATCATATTTGAAATTATTTAAAATATATTATGATAAATATGTCACGGGGCAACAATTTATGTAATTTTTCGTTTGGAATTTTTTTATGTTATGGGTGAAATTGATAATTGAATCCATATTGACTAGTCAAAAGGCCAATCAAAACAACACTAATCAAAATGTCCATGTCAAAATCAACTTGTTTAAAATGGCATTTTGGTCAAGTTATATATGAGACCCAAGGGGGTTTTTTTTGACTAATTTAAAAATAAAATGATCATTATTATTATTTGTAATAACTTCATAATTAACTCAACATTTCCTTAAAGATTTGCATAAATATAGAGACCTCCAAAGAAAGCAATAATTTGATTAAACTTTAAGTAATTGATTTTAGGCTAATAATGTACCACTTCTTCTTTCAAGTCAACATCAACACTAAGAAATGAGTTTTCTTTCATTTTGTTAAAATGGATACTCAAAATTTGATTTTTTTTTCAATTAATAATTTTATCTCAAATTGTATTTCCATAAAACCTAACCTACCACAAAATGTAAAGTCAACATAGCACCCAATGTTGTTGTACAAAACAACATTTTTCAATTCATGTAGATGCCCTTCCTTATTCCATTCAACATTCAACTATCCTCTTGCAAAATAGTAACATTGTAGATTTTTTATCCTTGACAAATGTAAATTCAAATAAATATACTCACCAAAACATAGCTTCATCAAAGAGGTCCTTTCCAATTTTCATTCCAATGAACAAAATGTTGTTAAGAGAGCTTCAACACTTAGTCCTCTGCTCTACCAACTGAGCTATCCCGGCTTCTGTCATTCGAATTACTCCGACATAACATAAAATGGTAGAAATATTCCATTTTTATTCTACTGGTGGTGCAATCGGAGTATAAGAAAAGGAAAAAGAAGGAGAGCAAGTAGTAATAATAATACCTCCTTATTTATCGGATGATCCCTTCTGACTAATCTGACATCAATTTGGGTGCATCAAAGTTAACAAGAGTCACAAGTGTAATCAAAGTTTGGTTTTTCATGTTTTAATGTCAATATTTGTATTATTGTTGCAAGTATTTAATATGTTTAGATGACAAAATTTTAATATATCATGGAAACATGTGGTATGATGTAGAATGAATATAATTAAGATAGAATGATATTGAAAAGAATTGTAAAACATTATGAGTAGTGCTTTAAAAACATTGTAGGGACTCCTATTTTTTAAGAGATTATTTAAACATATATTTACATAATAATATAATTCAGGTGATAAGAAAAAATTAATTATTAAAAAAAATGGAATATTCCTAAAAAAATTCAAAATTAGCAATCCCACAAATAGTAGGGTTTGCACTTATTAATGTGGGGGCACCCATCTATCCAACAATTCCAAGGTTTTAACATTTTTGAATATATGTTATTTAAAAAAATTGGTGAATTTAAATGAACATGATGAAGAAGACATCAGCAACCAACATTTAAAAATTTCCAATTATGCTAGCAAGTTCCTACAATTTATGTTCACATTATGCAAATTTACTTTTATAAACAATTGATTGACAATGTTGTCATGTATTCATGTGGGTGAAAGCACATTTAGGGGGATTTTTTGGACTATCACAATTGTAGTTGTTCTATATTGTAGATGAATTTAAAATGTAAAGCTATATTTAACATTAACATCATCAATTTTTTAATCCATGTTGTAGTAGACTTTAGTGGGAATTATATTTAAAAACATGGATGAGTTCTAAGAAAAAATGGACTCATAATGGACTATTGAAATGATGACATGCATTTATCACACATATCAAATAACAAATGTACACCAAAAAATTGTGCCATAATAATGTCAAAATAATAAATAAAAAATGAAAAGTTATAATTCCACCATCAAATGAGGAATTATAATGATACCTAAAGGGTTGCCTACCAATATTTTGACCAAAAACACAAGGGATAGTTATAAGATTTGTAGTTTGATAATCATTATAATTGTAGGAATTTTAAATAGTGAAAAATGTGGACTCTTCAAAATGTTAAAAAATGAACCACCTATCCATGTTTTTGCCCTTGTTCCATCCTTTGTAAACCCTCCAATTTGCATCCAATCTTAGTAATGAAACCTTCAAAATCATTAATTATGTAAGGAATTGAATGTTAACAATTGGATTTAGTGTTCTATGACTTGTATGTAATATGTCATAACATTAACTAACATTTCCAACAATATTATTTGGGAGAAAATAATTCATTGCATCTTTTTAGTAAACTAAAGCCTCAAATTCACAAATGTGGCATATACCTAAAAAGAAATATTGTTGTTGAAAAACCCTAATTTCAAAACTACACAATGTTTTTGCAAGAAATAACTTGCAAATGCCATCATTCTCACAAAAGATTACAACATGTAAATCATTATGATCCCTTGATTCCACAACAACCTAACTTTTATAAAAACATGAATAAGAAATAATTGAAATTTGGTTATTAGAAGTACCGTATAGTGGTCAATTACATATGTTATGCATCTAGGACCTTTTACCAATTGTGACAAGGCCAAGTTTTCATTCTAGAATTTCCTAACCAAGACTTCAAGCTCATCATTGATTTTCACACTTAAGATCCCCCATTAACATGCTTGTGAAACACTATGACATATCCTTGCAATGCCAATTTTGTGGCCCAAAACTAGATATTCACCCAATTCCTAACCTTGACTATTATAGGCTAATGTGCACACAAAACCTTCAAGTTAATATGCAATTTCCAATAACTTTTTAATTACCTAAATGTAAATAAATCCATAGATATTAGGAAGGGAGATGCATAAACAATTCACCTTGAACCTTCTATTCATTTCCAACATTTGCAAAACATTTTTTTCGATCTTTCTCACAAATTTTCTTAGCTAGCTCAAGGTTGATCAATGTTGGTGTTTTCAAACTTTGAAATTCATGCATTCAAACACAAAACATTGTATGTTAATCTATATAATGACATATTGTCTCAATTTGAATAATGTGAACTCAAAGAAGGCTCTTGTTTAATTAACAAATGCTTATTGAAAATTGATTTGAAACTTAACATTTAAGTGCCAACAATTCCTATTCTTTTGCACTAAATGACCTCCATGTCAATTGATTATTTTCACAAATACCATTGAAACTATGAAATGAATATGAATAATCATATAAAATATTATGAATGGCAAGAATATGTTACCCTAGATTAAAGATAGTAAAGGAATGCCTTAGACAATTTGTGATAGTATGTCAAGTGAATATACATGAATGATGCCATGAATGTATTTTGCATTTCAAAATTTTGACCATGAAGCTAGAGTTGCCAATAATTCCAAATTGGAAGTGTATATCTAGAGCTATTAGGCTTTGGGTTCCCAACACTTTTCAAGTTGGCCGTTTACTAACATATTGATCAATGAGTAATTTTTGCCAAAATACTCAAATTAATGGTGTCCTTTCTATTAACTAACAAAACTTACAAAACACAAGACATATTTTAGAATTGTTAAAACTTCAAGGATTAAAAACAACACAAAATATGTGCTCCAACAAATTGTAGCAAAACCTTAATTTCAAAATTACACAACAAGTTTGGAAGGTCATACTTTGCAAATGGTTTTAATCTTGTAAAAAAATTGATATATTGTAAATCATTACAGTCCAAACTATAATCCACATTTAATTTGAACAATCGTATTGTACCCTAAAGAAAATGACATGCCTACACCAAACAAATATTATTTTTTGAAACTATGTTTTTGAACTTCCACCAAGCCAATATTGAAAGGGCTTCATAAATTGCACTCAAAATAAAGTAATCCAAAATCGAAAGAATAAAATTATAAATTTTTATTAACATTAAATGATTAAATAGTATATTTGTGAGAATATAATACTTGTAACAATATATTGCAAGGTACAAGATGAATTACTTACTCATATATTGAATATGGGTTAAATGTATCATTTCAATACCATATGAAGAGTTCCATTCATCTAATTTCACAAAAAATATTTGGATGAGATTTTTCATTCAAACAAGTGTAAATGTGTGAAAACATAAAAGTTTGTTTTAAAATTACTCTCATTGGAAAGGTAGCAAGGATTGTGTTGGAAACCTTATATCAAAAATTCATTTTATGTGTTTCCAAAATGATAAATGATTTTTATTTTTATTTTAAAATTCAAACTATATTTAAAAATACAATTTTTTGTCCAATATGTACCACAATAATGTGCTTTCACCCCCCATTACAACAAAAATCCAATTACTCACATCCAAACCCAAATTAGTAAACAAATAAAATACAAGCAAACAAAAACCTACAATTGCATTCAATGAATGACAACATGTCAACACCATTGATAACCAATGAAAGTTGAATTTGAATAGGTGCACTAGTAAAGGTCACATGTATGCATCTACCCAATCTTGAAATGCTAGCATTTGATGCTCATTGACATCATTGCACCTTGGTACAATGATGGTTTTAACTAATAATATGAACATGCATTAACATCCCATATATTTCAAAAAAATATTTCTATTTAGCAACATATAAATACACATTATACAAAAAACTAACTTGTTGACTAGGACATTTTGCAATTATGTTTTAAAGTTATTCATGTAGTCATGTGATCAACCAAGGTGTCATATTTTGTCAATTTTGATTATGACTACATGACTAAGGTCAAGATTATGGCATTTTGCAATTGTGTCCTAAAGTTAGTCATGTAGTCGTGTGATCAACCAAGGTGTCATATTTAGTCAATCTTTATTGCTATTCCTAAACATTAACATTTAAGAAGCCAAAAAATAAGGCAAGTTCAAATATGTACATTCAAAAAACACACATGTTTCGACACCCCACTATTCAACCACTTCAAACATTCAAGAACTTGAAAACCACAACAAATTTACACAAGTTTTAACACAAAATATCATATCAAAATAAAAATAAGAAGATCAAATCAAAATGAGTTCATGAATGAAAGTTGAATTTGTACTTTGAACACGAGACCTTTTTAATATTTGTAAGCCATTATGACATTCCTTTTTTGCATTGTAAACTATAAAAACTCAACATGTAACATTACAACTTGCAACATAGAAATCCAACAAGAAGAGTTTCACGAAAACATAAAAAAATCAAGATTTGTCAAGATTTTGGCTTCTAACATATAATGTCATTCCAACTTGTTTACATTGAACATTAATTAAGCTTGACACACATGTTTGAATTTGTCAAATGATATTGGGGCAAACAAATGTGTTGATTCCAATTTCAAGATTTTGGCTTCTAACATATAATGTCGATCCAACTTGTTTACATTGAACATTAATTAAACTTGATACACATTTTTGGATTTGTCAAATAATATCGGGGCAAATGAATGTGTTGATTCCCAATTTCATAATGGGATGCAAACTTAGGCCACATTTTTTAGGCTTAAGAGAGAACCTAAGATGAATTCATAAGTGGGAATCAAAATGATATCAACTTACACAAATCTATAATAAAAAAAAGGGTCATTAGTGGAAGTTGGAGCCAAAACAATGCATGAATAGGTCACGAAAGAATCAAACTCACAAGACACACCACGACTTAAATTTTGACATGAACCACAACCTCCTTTCCTATAATATAGTTTGTAATTAGTGGTGGGGTTGCATCAAAGTGGCAAAAAACCTTGGGACTCCCAAGAAGGAGTCCCAAAAATTCTTGATTATAATTTTGACATGAAATTTTTGATCAAGGAGCTTTCAAAAAGAAAGTTGTAACCCCTAAAGAGAATTTTCCAATGCCATATCACATGTTCAATTTAGATATCATATGACCCCCCTATTCTGAGAGTGTGTTTGAATATAAAACATTCTCCCAACCCACTCCTCCTCTCATGTCTTAACCTTGGCCGCAAAGCTAGAGTCATGAGAAAATTACAAAAACTTGACATGTAACATTACAATTTTCAAACAAAAAAAATTTAATGGGAAGAGCTTCATCAAAACAAAACAAGCACAAGATTTGTTAGGATCTTTGGTTCTAAAATTTATTGTTGTTCCAACTTGCTCCATTTTGAGCATTCAATAAACTCCTTAAGGATGCCTTAATGCTTCAAATCTAATGTTACAACCCTACTCCTAGGAGATAACCATATACCAAGGGAGTGGAATGGCTATGAAGACCATGTAGAGAGGAGGTTCTAGCATCCAACAGATGTGCTCATCAATTTATAGAGGCGACATAAAATCTGTGTCCATTGTGAGGAAGGCTTACTTGTTCCTTCTCTCTTGTTGATTCTGGGTAACAACATGAGTGAAATCTGAGAGTTCAAAGCCCTTTGGCCGCCTTGCACAACACTTTTTTATTTTTTATACTATGCAAAAATTCACCACAAATAAAAACATTATATAGATCCATTTAAAAATCCAATAAAAATCAGATCTGGTTTATTGTACACTTAGGGTTGAGCAAGAACCCATCCATGAATAATATCATCAAATGTTTTGAAGGCTAAAAAAGGTGATGAAACTTCATCACTTTTTGGAACTACATAGAGACTCACTTAGCAAGCAAGTGGTTGTAAGATATATGAACATTCAGATGGTGATAGCTTGTAGATTCAATGAGCACTTCAAAATGGAAACTTTTTAGAGAAAGGTATGAAGAATTGAAAAAAACTGAATCATGCATGTCTGTCTGTGCCAAAAAAACCAGAAAAAAGACAAAAGTTAACCCTTTTCTTGGGATAAAAATCATGTAATCTGTCCCAAAAATGAGGAATGGATGCACCATGAACCCCACCCATTCCACGAGTTGTCAAGAAATATTGTTGCAAAGAATGTTGAAGAATCAAAGAGGGTGGAATTAAATTCATGGGAAATTACATAAGTTATAATTATGTAATCAAATATGTGTAATTAATTCCAAAATGAGATCATAAAATTTCACTTCTCTTCCCGTGCAAGAAACTAATGCAGATAGGAAAGGCAAATTGCCACATAAACTTGTCCAATCATTCATTCCCACATTTTGAGGAATGTTCACTAGGTGTTGCTGTGGAACAATGCATAGTTCATTTGGTCCCACATTTTGAGCAATGTTCACTAGGTGTTGTTGCAGAACAATGCATAGTTCATTTGGTGCCACGTTTTGAGCAATGTTCACGAGGTGTTGCTGTGGAACAATGCATAGTTCATTTGGTCCCAAGTTTCGAGTAATGTTCACTAGGTGTTGCAGCGGGACAATGCATAGTTCATTTGGTGCCACGTTTTGAGTAATGTTCACTAAGTGTTGCTGTGAAACATGAATGCATAGTTCATTCGGTCCCACATTTTGAGGAACCTTTGATGGGTGTTGCTGTGTACTATGAGTTCATTTTTGGTGAACTTCACAGAACACTTCCTGTGGAACATGAATGCATAGTTCATTCGGTCCCACATTTTGAGGAACCTTCGATGGGTGTTGCTGTGAACTATGACTTTATTTTTGGTGAACTTCGCGCAACATTTCCTGTGGAACATGAATGCATAGTTCATTTGGTCCCACATTTTGAGGAACCTTCGATGGTTGTTGCTGTGAACTATGAGTTCATTTTTGGTGAACTTCACTGAACATTTCCCGTTTTAACTGTTGCTGATTTAAAGTTATGGTCATAAGGAGCAGATGCATTGTTCATGTGGCCCCATAATTTGAGGAATGTTCACCACGTGTTGCTTGCTGCAAATCATGAGTTCTTTTTTTCTGAATTTCACGGAATATTTACCCCTGTTTTGAGCGTTCCTGGTTAAAGTTATGGTCATAGGGGCACACAGCTCATAAAACAAGGAGCTCTAAGTCTATCCTGATCAATCAGTTTTAAGTTGGGTGAGATAAAAGGGAAATACTTAATGGAGGAGGGTTTGACCTGTATTAGGGGTGTCCTACTTGGTGTGAAGTAGATACATCAGGAAAAGAAGGTAAACCATATATGGTGAAGAACTTTGCCATACTAGGAGCTGCATTGTGTCATATAGGGACAACTCTGGCGCTGTCAAGAGATTCCAATTTCCCACATCCTACTACCTGTACATTGATGTCAGATTTGACATGCTCAAAAATTTCCTTGTTCAAAAATTTGAGAAATTTCTGTTGATATGTCTCAAATTTCAGAATAATTCTACATTGACTTTGCCTATTAATCTTCTCAGTTTTCTCCTTCCTTCCTTACCTTGAAACCTCATTTTTGTCACTAACTTATGTACCTGCATTGAAATTGCAGAAAACATCTACACTCCCTCTGCCACAAACTTGGAAGACAGAAAGAGAGGTGTTGAAATGCCTTGACACCCAAAAATGATAATAATTTGTGCACTTGGGTGCCAAAACTGACAGCAGCATACCATATTCACAACTCAGAGTGGAAGCAAGTTGTTTGATGGTGCTTGGTAGTAGCTACCATAGTATCTAATAAGAAGCAGGTGTTTGTTGTGTTTGTGGGATTTCCTCTTTATACTGGAAAGCACCTTAATAATGCACCTTGAAGTAGCTCTTGCTTATGCTGATTTGGGCTAACGAGACGACTTATATCTGTACCGGAAAGCACCTGTATAATGCACCTTGAATTAGCTCTTGGTTATGCCCATTTGGGCTAACGAGACTACTTATATCTATACTGAGAAGCACCTTGATAATGCACCTGGAAGTAGCTCTTTGGTTGTATCCCTTTGGGCTAACGAGACTGGGGCTTGGACTCACGGTTCTTCTTGATCTTTCTCCTGCTCAGTAGAAGGGACAAACTGAACATGAATTTTCAGCTGTCCTGGTTTGCTTTCTTGTAGTCCTATTTGAGCCCCAGATTCTACGCACATGCTATCAAGAGACGTTCTGGAGCAATGCTGATTCTAAAAGGCACGTTTGGTCTCAGTTCTGAAACTTTTTAAGTTTTTGACATGACTTTTCTGTCTGGTCCTGAGATTGGTTCTTTGGTTTTCAAAACAATGTATCACAAATGCAAATAGGACATGTGTCAATAGTTGAATGAAGAGGTGAAGAGGTTCTGGGTTTCTAGGCATCAGAGAAAAATCTAAGTACCAAGAGCAGAGAACAAGCCCCTCCTTTTCTTCAAGGAATCAAAGAGAAAGGAGGGGTGGAGGATGTTAGTGGCCTCCACAAGTGGTGGGGCAGAAAAAAAGAATGGTTGTTTTGATTTGTTCCTTCAATAGGTACTGGGGAAAAATCCATGATGGCTTCTACATGACATTCCCATGCAACCAATGTGATCCCGATATTGTGCTTTTGAAAAAAGTGTACGTGCTTGAGAGTGTTGCCCTATGCCATGGAGGTTACATTTTCTTAAATGGACTTTCTTTCTTATGGTTGACTTTCTCAAAATGAGGTGATTAATTTCCACAAGATTAATCACTTGAATGAGAGCATCTAAGGTATAGGTAGGTAAGATGAAGCCAAGGACCAAAAAATATGATGATGCCACACACAGTATGCTTTAATCTATTGTAAAAGTCCATATTGACAAAAATATGTGCCTACAATAACAATAAATTTGTAGAGTGCACAAGGTCCATGCTATGATATTACATTAAAGATTTCTGTTGGAAAACCCAGCTGCTTTCAAATAATTATCAATGTGACAGAATTGCATCTACTATGGTTGCAACTACTAATTTCCTGTTCCTGCAGTTGCTAAACACGCTCAAGAAAGTTATGAAGAATTTGTCTTCAAACCACCCAAATTCTGGTGTGCATAGAACAAGACCTTACAGAAGCAATGTGATATATTGCTATTGCATTGGTCTATTGCATGTGCATTGGCTAGTTAAGAATTGGAAGTAAGTTGCTGCCATGTTTACATCTCAAACTTCAAACAAACCAAGTAGCTGGCATATGGATTGCACAAAGATAGAATTGGGAATACAAGTTGGAACAAATCCAAGTACCATGTAGCAAAAACAATATCTCTGACATTTTTTACACTTCAAAGCCCCCAAAGCTCCTGCATATATATCATGATCTAGTCACTCTTCAAGTTTCTTCAATACTTTCGATAAAAGGACTACTGGGTATCATGCCATATACCCTGCCCTCCAAGAATGCAAATCACAAGAATAAATCAATCTTTGGCTATCATTGAGACCTGAAGATCATTGAGTGACTAGCTAGTCTAGGACATCAATGTGTATCACTTGACACTCAACATGGGTTCAACATTAGAATGCAGAGCCAGGAAATCTGAGTTTGCTCAAAACCCCCACTGGTTCAATTTCAGAGAAATGCCATTTAATCACATGCAATGATTTTCCTGAGTTGGATTGCAATAGGTAGTCACCAAAAACAAAAAGTGTTAGTCTAAGCAAAAATGGATAACAAACATAGTTAGGAATTGAAATTATATTCAGCAAATGAGGTGATGTAGCATGCACCCAAGAACCCCAATTTTTTCTCCTTTGGACAGGAGGGGTGAGAGGTGATTGAATTTTCTGGATTTTGATTTTCTGAATGTGTTCGTATCAAGCTTCAAATGTGTTCTCACCATGTTGCCCAAGGTACATTGGTACTTAAGACGTTCCCAACAACACCACACATCCACATGGCCTCTGCTATGTTGTCAACTCCACATTGACCCATTCCCCCATTCCACATTGCCAAATCCTCAACTCCATGTCATCAAATTGTCAACTTCACATTGTAAGCATTACATTGTCAACTTGCCAAATTGATTTCATTTAATGGGTTGCCCTCATTTTTTTCACATTGCCCTCTATTTTTTTATAATATTTTGCCCAATGCCTAAAATTCATTCCTTAGTTGCCCAAACAAGATTTTTGTGGGATCTTTTTTCTACCCACCTACCTAGTGCACTATCGTCCTACCCACAATGTTACCTACCTACCTCTTACATACCTAATACCTACCACCCACCCACCTCTTATGTACCTACATACCCCTGGGTACTTAGGCCCACATCGACAATTTTCATGTTTACAAGTGCACATTGTCAAGTTGGCAAGTCCACATGGCCAAGTTTCCAAGTTGACAATTTCCCATTTCCAAATTTTCAAGTTTGTAAGTTTATGTATGCACTTTGAAGTTCACAAATTCACATTGTCAAGTTTCCAAGTTTGCAAGATGATAGGTGCACATTGCCAAGTCTACAAGTTTACACATGCACATTCCCAAGATTGTAGGTGCACATTGGCAAGTGCACAAGTTTACAAGTTTGCAAGTTTACACATGCACATTCTCAAGATTGCAGGTGCACATTGACAAGTGCACAAGTACAGATTGCCAAGTTTGTAACTTTACAAGTTTACTTCCACACATTGACAAGTTTTCAAGTTTTTCCAAGTTTGCAAGTTTACAAATGCACATCGCCAAGTTTTTCAACTATGCAAGTGCACATTGCTAAGTTGTATAAGTTTACAAATGCACCTTTTATATTTTTTCACCTTTTTTAAAGGTGACCTAGGCTAACCTAGGCCACCTAGCAATCTAGCCTAAGATACCCTAAACTAGTAGGCTAACCGAGGCTATTCTAAGCCAAACCTAAGATAACCTAGTATAACCTAGGGCTACTTAGGTTAAACTTAACTCAAATAGGCTAAACTAGCCTAGAATTTAATAGTTGGCCTAAATTTGATGAAATTAACTTACTTAGGCTACTTAAGGTTAAACTAGATTAAACTTGGCAATGTTATATTACTTAAGCAAAAGTTGATTAAATTAGGTTTTTTGTAGTAAACTTGGCTAAACTAAGTTTCATAAAATGAACTAGGCTAAATTAGGTTAAATTCGGTGAAACAAATCCATGGTAAGTTAAGTTAAACTTGGGTAATTTAGGCTAAACTTGACTTAAATAGACTTACCTATGCTCAACTAAACTTTGTAAGTTAAATTACGCTAAATGAGGCTACTTAGGTTAAAACATGTTAAATTTGGCTAAAATATGCTTTTTAGACTAAATTAGGCTATATTTGACTTCTTTGGTTAAACTAAATTACTTAGGCTAATTTAAGCTAAACTAAGTTATGTAAGTTAAATTACACTAAATTAGGCTATTCATGCTAAACTTGGTTAAACTAGGTTATTTTGACAAAACTAAAATTCCTTGAATTAAATTAGGTTGAACTTGAGTAAATTAGGTTAAACTAGACTTAAATAAACCACTTCAATTAAATTATGATAACAAACTAATACTAATTTATAATTCCACCAAGTAGGATAGGGTAACATAGCCTAAGGAAATAATAATAATCCAATAATAAAATTAGTGATATTAAATGTTAATATAGTTAATTTTATGATGAGTTAATTAATAATAAGATCCTTATTTAATTAATATTACCTGAAGTGAGCTAATATTATCTTAAGTTTGGCTAGGCTAAACTTAATATTATTAGTAATTTTGTGGTTAATAAGGTAGGGTACATAGGCTAATTAATGTCACCTATTAGCTACCCATAGATGTATTAGCCTAAATAAATTAAGTATATATATTAGCCTAGGTGAGGTAACATAACATAGGTCTAGGTAGCTTATATGAATATATTAGTTTGATATACAAAGGATACTAAATTAGAGTATGTCTAGATGAATTATGCTAGGCTAGACTTAGGCCCACTTTAGATGAAAGTCTAGGGTCTAAATTGGCATGAACCAATTTGGACCCATTTGAGGCGAATTGAAACCGTCAATTGGACCCTACCTTGAACATTAGCTTGCATCTTGGTTCTTCAAATCATGAGATTTCTTTTGAGCTCTAGTTTTTTAGTTTGAACCAATTGATTTTCCTTCCAAAACAAGTGCCATGTGGATTTCACCTCAATTTACCACTTTTTGGTTTTAAAACCCTCATCTAACACCTTCAAAGGTCCAAATTTTGGCTTTTAACCAATAGAATTGTTCTATTTCATTAAAACTTAAACCTTGGACCCTCAAATAAAATGGCATTTATTTTTTTTATTATTATTATTATAACTAGTAAGATAGAACTAGGTAGGTTATTATTATTATTATTATTATTATTATTATATAAGTAGGGTAGGTAGCCTAGGTATGTAAGTAATTAGCCTGCCCTATCCTAGTTAACTAACTTAGCCCAAAATTATTATGAATCATTAGTTGCAAATTAATTGCATAAAAAATTGTGCATATTGTAAATTTAATTTTAAATGCAACAATTGGCAAGCTCTCTCAAGGTAGGAAGGGGTGTAAAACTAGTTGGGCAAGAACCAATACAAACACAAATGGGTAAATTAGAAACCTTTTTCAAGGAAAATTAACAAAGAGTTTTACACTTAGAGCCTCCTTCCCCTAATTTTTGTGTCACATTTTTAAAAAATTCCTATAAAAGAAACAAGTAACACACCCTAATAGCTTAATGGGAAGTTAATATTTTTGTATTTACAAGGAAAAAATATGTGTTACTTTATCACCAATATCCAAACAATCCACTATAATGATATGTAATAAGAATTGTGTGAATTATCTTCTCTATTTTATGGTCAAAGTCTCTGTTTTTAAGAAAAAAAACCAAGTTCTACATTGTTAACATAAATTTTGTCATATAATAACACAAGAAAAAAAATCCATGCAAATTTTCTTTATTTATAATCTCTCTATTTCATGGACAACTAAATTCCACAAGGAAAAAAATAGTGCAAATTGGATTTTTTGTGTGTTATAGACATTATATTTGCTATGAAATTCCATGAGTAAAAATTGATTCATGCATAATTTTCTTTTCATACTGATAATATCTCTCATGAAAATATATGAATAAAACATCACCCGTGAAAAAATAAAATCCATCGTAGTTATAATATCTACCATGAACTTCCATGAATAGCAAGAATGGGAAGGATCTTGCAAGTTTAGAGAATATGCTAACCAATGTCTCTACTCTCTATTTGGCCTAAAGTAGTTTTTATGAAGTTTATGGACTTTTATTAGCACAATGCACTTAATCTAGTTTACATAAGAAATAATTTAAAGTGATGAATATTATATTTAGTAATATGGTTTAGATTTAGGCTTTTGGTCATAAAAAATAATTATGATTTAAATTGCATCTTTTTATACTAATTAAAATCAACCTTGGGTTGGATTTTGGAGGAAATTTTTGATTTAGACTATATGAACAAGAGAGACTAATTCTATTTATCTTTGAAGGGGATTGTCTAGCTAGCTTGGGAAAGATTATACAAAAGGTTAGAAACATATGTCTTCTTCATTTTTTAAAATAATAATTTAATTAGCTTTGAAATATATAAATAATTCATCCAATCAATAATTTTGCCTATTTAGTCACCTTTTCTACATAGGGTTAATTCTTCCACTCATTAATTTTATGCATTTAAATACCAAGTTCAAATTTCTAGAGCATAATAAGTTTCTATAATTATTTTTTGTTTTGTATATTTAATATAGTTATTAGGGTTAGGGTAAATACCATTATGACTCTCTAAGGTTTACTGGTTTTTTTGTCATTTGATTAGTTTTTCAATATAGGGTACAATTAGGTATTGTGAGACTATTTTTTAACCCATTTGTACATGTTTGTATAGTTATTAGGGTTTAATGCTTATGAATTTTATTATTTATGTGTGTTGATTCATTTAGGGTTGTGTTTTCAAGTCAAGTTAGGACCCCTTTGAGCGTGGCATCACCTTCAACAGCAAAGGTATTATTTTCTTACTTCATAACTTCCTTAATCAATATTGGTGATTATTTGTTCATATTTCAAGAAATTTTGGTCCTCCTCGGAATGGACTTCACATGGGCATAATTGTTTTTGCACAAGCAATCATACACTTTGACATGGGTTATGCATGTTTTTTCCTCCCACAAATAGTGTCCATTTTAGACCAACATGGAGGTATTGCAACAATGGATCATCTTAGAGAACATTTTCAAAACTGGCACATTCAAATATTCCATGTCACAGCTATGAATGGGTTCCTTCTGCCCTAGCATCTTAAATCACAACAAGATCTTGTTTTCCCCATGTGTTCATTCCTTTTCAATAAGGTGTGCATATCGTATTTTTGTTGCAAACATCGTATAGCCCACCCAAAAATCCCAACTAGCATTTACTGGCCTTGAAATAGGTAACCTCCCAAAACTGGCAAGTACATCTCATGTATCATGTCAACCCCAACAAAGTTCAACCATCCATTGTTCCAATGGACCACAATAAGACCACCTTCTCAAAGAAACAGAATGCGGAGGAGTAGCCACATAAAGGTGCTGAACTTTTCAATACAAAATATAACAGGGGCAGCAATCCACCACCTGCCATCTTTTCCCCTACCAACTGATTGAAATAGGATGAAGCGTTCAGAAGCTCCATATGCTTGGTGGGACCCTGTTTGACAAGAGACAGCTACAATGATCATTGACATCCCAGCAGAGAGAACACATGTGTCACCCTCCTGTTCATATTCATTATTATCATAGACATTTTCAAGTCAATTGATCGACCATGTTGAGCTGAGACAAATAATTGCATATTTGGATACAATCTCAGCAAGTACTATACAAGGAACTGAAGATGCAATTTGTCTAGAAAAAACTACAGATGGACTCGTTTAGAAAGGGAACAGAGAAATTGCCAGTGTATATAGTATTTTCCATGACTGCCAAGCAGAAAGGCTTGGAGGCGATATATTGCTTCTTCAACCCTTGACAACAATCACCTGTCAAATTTGGCTAATCTGCATCATATAATATCAGTCCTATGCTCAATTAAGCAAGAACTGACTCAGCCTAGTGTTGATGAGGTGTGAATGAAGCTGCCTCTTTATACCATGCACACTGCAGCACAAAGAGCTTTTCATCCAGGATCCTTAAGAACAGAAAGCTTCAGGCCAGAACATGTATCTCAAACATTCCTAGACCATGAGTGCAGTTGCAACTTGCATACAACATCTGGACTACAACACTATGAACTTCCTTTGAGCTGTCAGAATAGAGCATGTCATCTCACCCATAGTAACCAGGAAATTGCTAAATGCAACCAAGTTTTTTAACAATCTAATTTGTAATATCATCTGTAGAACCAGTGATCTTGCTCTTCAACTCCTCAATTTCTGAGACAAGCTCTTTCCTGTTTGACTGCATCATACAGGAGCATAAGCAGCTAAGTGATTAATAAAGTAGCAAGAGCATGAGCAATAAATTTCAATTTTCCTACATTAAGGAAATCCAGAGAACACAGCAAATCGGCACATGCACCATCCATGATGAGACATGTGAAACACAAGAAGATGATGTGACACAGGAATCCATCAATACTTCATTAGACTGGAGAAGTCATTCTTTTCTACCAGTATCATAGGTTCAACCAAAGAAGGATACCTTAAAAAGTAAGTAACGATAGGCAAACCACCCTGTATATCCAAGACCAATTAGCTCCATGACTTTCGGAAGCTGTAGCACTCCATTTCAAAAGAACATCAGTTCTCTACAGATTGGTGCATTCAGATGCACAAATTATGAAAACAACCCTACTCACATAACCCAAACACCTACACATCAAATTGGACCATCAACATCATTCTGTATCATGATGGTGAATGTAAATGTAACCCAGATCTGTCTTACAGTGTACAAGCAAAATGCCTGCAAGCTTCTGTACATCAGCTTGGAATTTGGTGGCATGTCATTAACACCAGACTCTAAACAATGTATGCAAAAAGCACCTTCACAATAAGTTTTAAGCTCAAATTCTTCACAAAATGTTTCTCATGCTGAGTATGAAGCCAAATACATACAGGAATCACATAAGTACTTTTGGGCCAAGGCAAGTTGCACCAAAAAATCTCATGAGTTGAAGGGTGCCAATTTCCTTGGTCAAAGTATTCTGGGGCAACTTGTCAAAGACATCCAGATGGCTTATACAAGTGTGCAGCTTCTGAATACCATGTGAGAAACAGACACATAAAATTGCAAATGCAATGTGATCATGGTGATGCGAAAGATAATCCTGTAGCATTCATAAATAACTGTTCATTGAATGTAAGTAGTTCATTGACAAATGTAAATGGTGATTCTGCAACAAAAATATGGTCTAACTTGAACTCCTTCAACACATCAGACCCACTTAACAATAAGCATGTAGCTACTTGACAACATACCAATGGCACAGTGTTGATTGCCCCAACAATAGAGGAAGACAACCACAGGAATACCAGCCCACCACCACCATAAATTGCTAAATTTGTCTTGTTCTCCACGGACTCCCACTGTCACAACACACCATTTCCTAGAGATCAAGACACTAGCTGGTCCAAAATAAGACTACCAAACCCAGAAAAAGCATCAGCATTCACAACAAATCTCTTCTTTGAAACTGACCTTGACTTTAAGCAATGTGAAGGATTCCTCCAGTTGCTTCGATGTATCTGCAGGTTCCTCCTTCTCTGGAAGTGATGCTCTGACAATTAGACAGAGCTTAGACGAGCCTGTAACATCAGCAGATGTATTCAGTAATATAGGGCATATGCAATAAGAGTGGCATTGAGGCCACTGGAAGACGGTGGCCCAGTCACCAAACAGTTTGCAAAAATCCCTAGAATTACATTTCTTGGTCCACTCTTCATGAGTTAGGTCTCCACCATGCAGGAACAATCTAACAATTCCATTTGTCTGATCCTGCCACAGAGGTCAACTTGGTTTCTTACTGAACCTGCCATAATTTTAACATCTTCCAAATAATGTCCTCGTCCCTCATTCACGGACATGCACATTGAATTTTTACTTCAGTATTTCAACACGGATGAGGACATCAGTCCGTCAACAAGATGCATCTGTAAAACAATTAGAGGCATAGTAAGTCGTTAGAACGACACCTTGCAGATCGATCACTATAATTGCATCATGTCAATGTTCACCATGCCGCAACTATTTCAAGAGCCTGAAGCCATCGAAGATTCGACAGCCAAGCTACGACTTTTTTCACCAGACAAACACCAATGCAAGCGTGTAGAAACTCGGGCAAACTATCAGAATAAAGCCTGAACCTAACGTAGGAGGGGGAAAAAGGAGAAATCAAGAAGACTACGCACACCAGGCTAAACAAGGGTGAAGAAGATGAACCTGGTCTTCTTCTGCCACTGAGCCTCAAAACGCCACCATAGTTCAAACTTCTTCTTCTTCTTCTTCGGTTCGAAACCGTGATCATTGACGACCACGACCGCGGCGAGGAGGAACATGGGACCGTAGCCGAGACTTTGTTTGCAGCGGCCACAGATGTTGCAGGAACTGGTGCCCTGCAAGCCATCCCTAGTGGCAAAATGGCGATGGTGGTTCAAGAGAAGGACAGATGGAGAGAACGACCTTGGGACTTTGAACGATGCTGGGCGGCCGCTACGACAACTCTAAAGAAATGATTCAGTACATGATTACAGCATCTCCAACGGTGCTCAGTATTTGACTCTGCACAATAGTTTCTCACATCCAAGTTTTAGTTATTTACTTTTCGGCAATTCCATGCACAAAACTCGAGTTTGAGACTCCAAATAGGTGAGAGACTACTAATAGCAAAACACCTGGACCAATCATCATGATTCATCTGCCAAGTGCACAACTTTGCTGCACCTTTTACCAGCCTCAGCAAACTAACTGTGCAAAAATGCTAGGTACGCCAAACCGATTTTGCTGAGCCAAACGAGCATGTTTTGACACTTCTTCATCCAGTTTTAATGTGCAAAGCTCACATATTGAACACCACTGGGGATGCTCTTAGGCTAACTATTGGGCCGAAACACTGTATTGAACACCGCTGGGGATGCTCTTAGGCTACCTATTGGGCCGAAACATTGTTGTTTCTACACAAGCACGTACTTTGGTTTTGGAGCTGTGCCTAAAAAAAAAGTGCCTGTTTGAGAAAACTTTGGTTTTGGGACATGTAAAGAGATGTTTCTTCATAGAATTAGGTATTCCATCCAAATGCATAGCAATTGATACACAACTATTTGAGATGTTGTGTACTACACTAAGCATCTCTAGCTAGCAGTGCTTAGTATGCGACTCTGCAAAAATATTTCTCACATCCAAGTTTTAGTTACTTTCTTTTTTCCAACCATGCCTCTAAAACTGAATCTGGGATTGCAAATAGGTGGGAGACTACTAATACTAACCCACGAGGACTAGTCAAACTATCTAGCCAATCACAAACAAGGAGTAATCACTAAATATGATTTGATCGTGTTTATTAAATTGTCGTAAGGCTCCTCTCCAAAGCTTTAAAAGTTGTGCATTCTTTCAAGGTTACAACAATCTTCCATTGAATTCATTGGATTTGACTATTGTATACCTCATCCAAGATTCCAATGCAAGGTCACATATTGAGTGACAATGGAAATGTTTTAAGAAAATCAAACCACAAACAATGTAAACTCATATTATTGAGATCTTTGCATGTATTGCGTATTCCATATGTTTATGATCATACAAACACACATGATTCATCAAACATAATTAAATATAATGTTAAGAAATTTCAAAAACACGCAAGAACAAGAATGTAAGAACAAAAGGTTCATATGCAAACTTCAACATGTAAGGCGATAATTGAAATATCTTACACACAAACCCATGTGTGGTGTGAAGTGGTCTCAAAAATTTGCTATGTGAAATGAGAAAAGTTGTTGTGAGTCAAGGTTGTAGGAAAAGCCTAGATATAACATGTGTCTTGTTACTTATTCATGAGTAGCAATAACTAACTAGAGACAAATTGAAGAATTACAATTGGAAGCAATTGGCAATGTTGAAATAAGATCAATATCTAAGAGGAAATGTTTTCCATGTTTGGATTGTTTGCTATTTGACATTGATGGAATTGAATTGTAAAGATGAAAAGTTTGATAGACAATCAATGGGAGATAGTTTCTAAGTTGATACAAAAAAAAATTTGGAATTTTGCTAAAGAATGTTGGAATTTTGCTATTGTGAAAAGGAGATGAGGAACTTCTACAAGTTTCCAAATCATTTGCATTGGAGGTTCACAAGTTGGAGGAACCAGAATGTTGTTGTGAAAGGTTATTGTGTTGAGTTATTTTTGTTGTGTACTTTAATATTGTTTATTTTGTGATGACTATGGTAGGTGTCAATGGGTGAGTATGCTATTGATGAAGTTTATGCAAGATGGTGGTGTGCGGTGACTTTTGGTCCTAAGAAGGGGCATCAAGAAATTAATAAGGAGACCTCTATACTAAATTCTTAATTTGTGTTGAAAAATGTAAGTGCATAATGCAAATGTGAAATTAAATAATTCTACTACACATGCCTTGCAATGCTACTACTAATCTCTTCAACTAATAAAAAAGGTAATGGCTCAAAAAGGATGAGAAAAAACAAATTCACCATGAAAAATTATGCAATAAAGAAGGATTTTAGGATATTGGGTGCAAAGAACATGAGAATCATAT
>Ga0209208_10003268_pt1 | contig 23258 bp, 18 predicted proteins | sample S1TSphfallax_3_FD_187694 | JGI IMG/M metagenome (GOLD analysis project Ga0209208, IMG submission 187694) | Host-associated microbial communities from peat moss isolated from Minnesota, USA - S1T2_Fd - Sphagnum fallax MG (SPAdes) (version 2) | ecosystem: Host-associated > Plants > Peat moss >...
ATTTCAACAATGATGTTTTGAAGTTTTTTTTTAATTTTTAAACCATTATTATCTTTCTCATATTTTGTCCAAATGAAAAACTTTAAATTTCATCCTAATTTTTTTTCCAAAATGTACACATCTTTAACATTTTAAAGAAAACAATGATTGCTTAATTTGATTAAAAATACATTTGAAAATTTCAATTTAATGCTTCAACAATGGATTTTTTTTAAAAAAAATTCTAATCATTATTATCTTTGTCATATTTTGTCCAGTTTTTTAAAATTAAATTTCACGATATATATATATATATTCATTCCAAAATTTTCACAACTAAATATATTTTAAGAAAATGAAATCAATAAATTTGACTAAAAATGCATTTAAGTTTGTTATTTAATACATTTCAACAATATGTCTTGAAGTTTTTTTTTAAATAACAAAATTTGTGAATAAGTCTATTTTAAAACAACTTTGATTTTTTTCCCGAATATTTGATTTTTGATAATGATATATAATATTATATTACGTGTCCCCAAATTTTTAACATATATTTAATCACATAACATTATTATTTTTAAATAATTTGTAATTTTATATAAAATATTAACATTATGTACAATACTAAAATCATATGTAAACTTTTTAATTATTAATTTTTATATATACAATTTTTTAATATTTGTATTGAAGTTTATTTTGAAGAATATTTTCATCTAATTTTTTGGAAAGGTCTTTTCATTCATAAAAATAAAAATAATACAAATTATGACATGTTTTTGAAGTTGTATGAGTACCAAATCTCTTAATAAATTAATAAATACTTACATTCAATAAATATTATATTTCTATTAATTTGTAAACAATTTGAATAAAACAAAATTTAGTTAATTAAGTGTAAATGTTCACCCATGGGAAATTGCACTAAATTAAAACATTATCTAATGAAGTCATTTCATTTTTAAAACTTTTTAATGAAATGGGTTAATGAATTGGACCCATGTTTCCTTGCAATACCATGAACATGGGGTTAAACCCCAAAATTTCATTAGCCAACTTAGCTATGCTTAACCAAAATTGGGTTAGGCTAATTGGGGCCCAACAACAACCACTTGGTGGGCACCATGTGATTTTTTTTTTTGATGGAAACTCCTTTACTTCACAACCAAGGTGGTTTTTTTCATTTCCTTATTTCCTTTTTTGTGACTAAAACCATTAAATGATTATTCTTTTTCACATTTAAGGTCATTTTTTTTCCATTTCTTTTTTTTGTGACTACAACCCATTAATGGTTAGCAAGTGTTTATTTTTCTTCTTCGCACCTAAGGTGGTTTTCTTTTTTCTTTTTTGTGCCTAAGGTGGGCTTTTTGGTTTTGTTTTTTTTTCCCCATGACAGAAACCACCTAATGGCCACCAAATGTTTTTTTTAACTTTCCACCTAAGGTGGGTTTTTTTATTTCTTTTTTTTCACAATGGAAACCACCTAGTGGCCACTAAATGGTTTTTCTTCTCCATGTCTAAAACCACTTGGTGGCCATCCAAAAAACAAAAATCCTCATAATGAAAACTATTTGGTCACCACTAATTGGTATTTAAAGTTTTTTAATATTGACTTACGAACCACTAAGTTATCTGTGTAAATTGCATGTATGGACCTTACATGTTACATAAAAATCATTCAAAATGTTTTTTTTGTTGATTAGAAAAACCTAATTAAAATTACACATTCACTTTTATTCCATATTGTGGGGGGAGGGTCAAAAGGAATAATATAATACATTTTTTCAAATATTAAATAAATGATTTATTTATTTATTTGAAACTTATGAGGTGAAAATAAATAGGAAATTGTTTTATAATAACCCCAAAACAATTGTCAATAATATTGTGAAAGTTTAATTGAATGAACTTAATTTTTTTTGTAAAGGTTACATGATGTAATAAAATTGATGATAACATCTTGGTAAATGTTAATTTTCATCTACTTGTTTAATTTTTAATTATGTACTTAAACATATCATTATTCAAACTATTAGAGTTTGTAATAACATATTTGAATGAAAGTTTATCAAAATGCTCTTAAATCCATATTTGAACCAAAGTCGTATCTACAAGGAACTTTGTAAAAAATTCAAAGCAATATGGAATTGAAAAAAAAAATAAAGAAAAAATACAATGTTATCAAAATTGTTCTTCTCCATCAAGTCTCTTTCTCTTACTATAGCATGAACTTCCTCAACAACAATATTACCAAAATGTAACAACTCAAAATTCAAAACTTCACCAATGTCATTCCCAATTTCTTGCCATGAACACTAATTCAAATTGTATTTTGTTTAGTCCTATCCAACCCAAGCCTCATTCTTCCCTATAATGACAACACAAATATGTCCATTTTATCCTATAGTGAGAATACAAGTTTGCCCTTAACATTACCCCCCTGTATTTTGGATTATGTCCTCAAAATCTTGTGAATAGCAAAGTAATATTTGCAATGGCAGAAAATAACTACAAAATTATTTTATATGTTGTAAATGAACTATTTGTACTTCTTAAACAACATATAAAAAAATAGATTCATTACCACTTTGAATTACTAGTTGCATGACCTTTGTTATATTTAACCCATGAGTCTTAAACTAAACCTATGGTATCGATTGATGAAACAATTGTTGTACTTCTTCAATGGTCATTATATGACCATTATTTCCTTATTTTGGAAATGTGCCCCCTATTGCGTGGTTGTACCATAAACTATAGATTGAAATGTAGTTTATGTTGTCACTTACTTAATAAAATTTGTAGTTTCCAATTCCTTTTGCTTTAATTATTCCTAAGCTCCTATGGATACGTTTATAGCTTGTTCCACTATTGGTATGTCCTCTTGTTCAACAAAAGATCCTCCATTCCACCTCTAGTACCCTTCATTTCTTTAGGCACCTTCGATTATACCTATGGTGTTTTTCCACTTGGACTTGTTTGATATTGTTCCTTGTCAAATTCTACAAAGTTCTCTTTTAGGGTTATGGGAAATGATTCATAGACAAAGTTAGGATAAACTTCCATATACACTTTGAAGTTTTTCTTGTACCTAGATTCATTTGTTTTATGTTCATCAAACAAATTACGTACATCCTTTTACAAAATATCCTACACTAAGTTCCATTAGAAATCAATGTCTAACGCCTCTAACTCCATGGATTTGTGTTTAATCATGAGGATAGTGTTGTGCAACAATAAATTATCATACTTTCAAAATCTATGTTTTGAAAAGTATAATTCCATACTTTTCAACTGCTTCATGGATGTTTGTATGCACTTAACATTAAGTTGAAATGCTTGAATTGCCCTATTATAGCTAGCATGAATCTAATTCTTTATGAAGATTGCATCATTCTTCTAATGTACAACAATTTAAAGGTGAAAGTATGGTAAAATGTACAACTAAAAGTACTTCCCTATCTACTTGTCAAGTGAACAAAAAGTAGGACCAAAACTCATCACAATATTGTTATACATTAAAACAATTAGTTGAATGATAAATAACAAGATACTTCTTCATTATTATGCATTATTTTTTTAATTTCTCATTATAAAAGTAGGTTTCAAGTAGACTTTTTTAATTGCAAGTAGCTTTTAAAACCTACTTTTTGTAGTGTAACATTTTATTCAAATATGTGTCAAGTATATTTTACCAAAGAGAAAGTAGATTTTTTTTTGGTGAAGCCTTTGAATATACAATGATCTTCGTGTTATAACTTCATACATGTATATTTCATTAAATTTTTTAATAAAAAAGTAGGTTTGAACACCATATTGATCAATCAATTTCAAACCTACTTATTCCTTATTTCACTTAAATTTCATTTTGAAACTATTGAGCCCTTGATTGGGTTTATTGTAAATCAACTAAAAAATTTCAAAAAACTTTATTGTGTTTTTGAAAAAAAAATGCTTCTTTTTTAACTTCATATTTTTTCGATAATTATATATATATATATATTACCATGCTTTCACCCCTAAATATTTTTATTTGAATTGTAAAATCTTTGTTTTTTATTCATTTACAATATGATCCAAATTATTTTTATCCCATTTCATGTTGTACATTGAACTTCAAAAGGATGCATTTGTTTCTTCAAAGCCCAATATTTCTAATCTTAAGGACTTTTTAGCTTCATGTTACTGTTGTTACAGTTTAAGTCCTAATGTTTGTTTTATAATGTGCAATGTGTTGGAACATCTTAGTTTTTTACATATGATATGCCTCTTGATTGAAAGATCTTGGAATCCATTGTGTCTGGAATACTAGATTACCTCCTTTCTTGCTTTCGTAATTCTAGTATAAATTCAAGTTGTGATTCATGTGGACTATTTGGTCCTAGAACATCTATTTCCAACTTGGCACATAAGTCCATTATGGGAGCAAGTTGTGGTGTCCTTTTCTCTCTATTGCTTCCTTAGACTATTGTTGCCTTAAAATAATATATGTAGATGTTATCACTGAAGGTTGATGCAAAGTTCTTTTCATGTGTGCCTTGTCCATTTAAAAGTTAATAAATTTCTCATCTTCTTCCTCTTCATCAGATTCTAGTATAGTCTATTGCACTTTTGTTTGCTTATGTACACTTCTCTAGTTTTAAATTTGGCTTTGGAAATTTAATGGAAAACTTTAGAAGGCATTTGTTCTTTTATAACCTCTCCTTCAATTTTGAAGCACTAGGTTTGGATGTAGAAGGTTGTTGGGGATTAACATGCATTAACATTGTGGGCACATGAATGGCATTGTGGATTAACAACAAGCTACATTTGCATTTTTGGGTTCAAAATCTATCTCACCAAAATCCAAAAGATCACCAAAATTATTTTAAATTTAAATTATACATAGTTTGATTATACAAAAAATTAGTTATAGGAATAATCTACTTTTGACAATTCATCTATCTAAAAGCAACATTTTCAAGCATTTTAATTCAAAGTATCAAGAAGCTTTAAGAAGATGCCTTGAAAATTTTCAAACTTGAAGATACGTTGTCAATTCTCACAATCTTAGAAGCATTTCAAACTATGGTATTGCCCACAAAGGTGAGAGTATGATTGAATGGTACCACAAGGAATGTCACACCTTCATTTTTCAAGACCCATCAAACTTTGGAAAAATATATGAAACACATAAAGAAATATTTTTAGTAAAACCATTTGTTGAATACATTAATTAAGTTGTATAGATTTTGAAACTTTAACAAATGTAAAAAACATTGTAAATTTTGATGTTCCTATTCATTACATTCACACAAAGTTTCAAGAATGTCATAGTGGTTATGTTCTTTAAACTTTTTGGTTAGGAACATTTTTCAAACAAGGTTTGGGGTTGTTTTTTGTGGATATAGTTTTTAAAGTTATTTTAGATGGTATTTTATTTGATATTTTTATTGGGTAATTATTTGAATAGGTATAATTTAATTATGAATTTCCAAAGTTTAAAAACTTGATTCCTAAAGGGGCCACATCAATAAGGAATACAAATTTGTAATGATTTTCACCTTTTATAATTTTCAAGGCATATGTTTTGGCATGTAATAAATAAACATGAAAAAAAAGTAATTTATCATTATGAAAACGTTTAAAGAAAAAGGTCCATGAATATTATTTGGTTAATTTTTGTTCCTTGATTGTTTTTTGAAGGTGTTCCTAGTGGGTCCACCCAATCATACTTTCATCCACACCTTGTTTACTCATCAAACCTACCACATCATCAAAAGATCCATGGGCAAATGAGTATAATTTGTTCAACGACAAGTGCATTTGTGAGAGGAACGAATAGATGACTAGGGTACTTGTATTCAAGTTTTTGGTCTATGGGTTTTGTGATCATAGGCCTAACAAATTCCTTTATTATTGGCAATTTCTGATTTATGGTTTTTGGGGTAGAAAGCACCTTAGATTCTAGTGTGGTGGGAGAAAGGATTTCAACTTCTTTCAAGCATTTTGCAAGCTATGAAATGGTTAAGGTTTGCATGATTTCACAATAATTGTGAACAAAAACACACTATGTGACCACAATGACAAGATAAAACATTGGCAAAAGGTGAGGTCTTAAGCATAACAATCATAAAACATCTTTTTTTCCTGACCTAACATGGTGGATATTAACACCATCTCTTAAAATGTAAAGGCTAAACCTCACCTCAAAAAACTTGTTTATTTGCTAGAAAGAGTAAATCACATTAAAGGGTCACCTTTCCAACTTCAAAACTCCAAAAAGAGAACCTCCATAGCCCTATTTGCGCAACTCCAAACACTTGCACTCCGAACATTCCACACCAAGTCCAGCCCCACATTTCCTAGTGTTCACAAACTTCACAAAAAGTTTGATCCATTCAACCTCACATGAAGGACTTATGCCCATTGGTGCATCTGCTAAAGACCCACCACCCTAACATGCTCATTAGAGCCAGGCATGCCTAGCATAAGTCTGCCATTGACACCTCATTCTTGATTACATTAAAGTCTTGGGTGGAAAATTATGACATTTTCTTGACCACATTATATATCACAATCTTCCAATGATGATCATACACGTGTAGTAGTGACCAAAATGTGTTTTTCAACATAATTTTTTCCTCTAAATGGGTGAATCCGCCACCCCATATATATACCTAATGTCATGGAATGGCATCATCTTTGGCCATTATGTTGGGTGCATGGTCTGGCTCACTCTAATGGGGTCACTAACACTTTACCCAACATAGAGGCAGGGGCTTGACCAGTCCATAAGCAGTAATACTACACAAAGAATATTTAGAAGCTTGTGTAAAGGGTGGGATGTGAGTGAGAAGTCGTGTGTAATGAAAGATGGTGTTGTTGTTGTTTTAAATTTGTCGTGGAATTTCAAGTGCCACTTGACACATAGCCTGAATCAAGGGGAGTGATAAAAACTTACTTGGTCTAATGGGAAACATCACAAGTAGCAAAAAGAGTGAGATATGGCTATGCAATCTATCAACTGATAAGCCTTGATCTTAGTTTTCTTTTGTTATTAGCTGCAATATTCTGTGCAATTATTTTTGCAGTTGATAGTTGTAATGTGAAGGGTTGAATTTGGTCTTGCTCAATCAAGGAAAGGAAGCTATGAAGTTTGTGACAAGTTCGGATAAGTTTCTGTGCAATCTAGTTATTATTTTTTATATCAACTACGAATTAGTACCTAGTAAAGTAAAGATGTGCAAGCCAGAATGAACCAACGTGGATGGATAGCGCACTCATAAATTTCTCTTTTCTATCCTTGTGCCATCTTAAAATGACTTTTTTTCTTTGCCATTTTTCAACTTTGATCTCAATGTTTTTTTGCAACACCTACCCACCCACCCATCTAATTATCTACCTACTTGCCCTTCCACCTTCCTACCTGCCAACACTTTAAGAAGGTACCTACCAAACCCTACCTACATGGCTACACCTATCTACCTTGTTGCAATTCCAATAGAACCCCCACAATTGAAAATGATGAGGAAAAAATAAAATGAAGGTATGGCATGGAACTTGGTCTTGTTCACTCAAGTAAATAACTAAGGGCACAATTAAAGTATTTTTCACCACTTGTATGAAGGTATTGCAAATAGACGTTGGCTTCAAACATGATGTTTTAATATGTTCTAAAGGTATTGCAAAAACTTTTAAAAATTCAAAGTATGTGAACCCCCAGACAAAGGTATTGCAAGTTGTGCTTAGAGAGTGATTTACAATATGATGGGGGTATTGCAAACCCAACACATATGTCCAAGGAATATGGAGTTCCAATTCAATTTAGGTGCATTTAATGGATGTTGTACTTAGGTTCATCAATCAATTAAGCCTAAATCGAACAATTTGATTTGCATCTTTTAATGGTGTACTTAAACAATGTGGATTAAATTTAACAATATTATGTTTCCTATAATTATTTATGTTACCTAGCACTAAGGTTTTAGAAATTTGGATTATGGAGACAAAAAACATTTATGACTTTTTGCATCTTTTAAGTATAATTAAAATCTGACCTTATATGGATTTTGGGGGAAAATTGGCATTTGTGCGTATGTGGCACAAAACACATTCATTTTCTTCATTTTTTTATCAAGGAGAGTGGAAAAAGGCTCGTTTTGATAGACCAAATAAACATGTAAAAAACACACCCTTCATTTGTTTGTTTTATTTAATTAGGCTCTAAATTAGGGCTTAATTAGTGGTTATAATTTTTGGGCATTTGTAAATGATCATATAATTGTTAGTATGTTTGGTATTTACCATATTAATTATTTAGGGTTTAGGGCTTAATGTTTATTTGTTTAATGTTATCCATGTTGATATATTTAGGCTTAAAGTTTCATTTAATTTATGTTCGAATATTTGGCTTCAATAATGGCTATGTGTATTTATTTTTAAGGTCATGTGTAATTGGTTGTTTAAAATTATCATGGTTCGTGGCATCCACCATTGGAATTATTTAGGGTTGAATTTTTATGCATTAATCTAAATGGCCATAAAATAGTCGTATGGTTTTTTCTACCATTTGTAAACTATTTCTTATTTATGTGTTGTGGTAAGGTAATTCACTTGTAAGGTTAAAGGTTTTGTTGATAAGGTTTAATGGCTTTGTTGATTAGGGTTATTACAATTTGTAAACATGTGAAGGTATTTCATGGGTTTTCACATGTTGGGGACTTATATTACAGGGCTATTTCTTTAACAATTCAAAGCATGGGGCAAACTCCATTGTCCCAATCCATTGAGATTGAAAACCCAGCAAAATTATTTTTCTCAAATGTGAATTTGGTGTGGAAAGATGAGTTTAGGCACAAAGGCCAAAATAAGGTGACAATTGAAACTACATACATCCCCCATGTTTGTGTCTCTAAGTTTTTGGAAAGTGAACAAAGGGACATGCAAACTCCAATCGAACAGAACATACAAAAACATTTGCCCCTTCAACAAAATGTGCAAAAATTGATGATAAATAATCACCTTGGATGTACTTGGGATGGTCTAGGAATTGATTAACCTTTTCCACTAGTCATTTTTGCAAGCTAGAGTTAGTCACACTCATGTCTTTTGATTTGATTCAATGGAAATATGTTTTGTAGGTATAAATGTGACTATGGGCTAGAGGACCATTATGAAGACCCCAACCACATGAGGTTAATCAAACACAATTGTTTGGCCCACTTCTCCATCAAGAGGCTTTACACATGACCCAATGTGATGGAAATCACCTTTTATCATCCAATTCACACTTGAGCCAATGGAAATCTTGTTCATAGTGCATGTGACCCAAGGTCCATATCATGGATGTCGACATATGTTCCATATGTGTCCCACAAGTTGAAGGATTTTATATGGACCCAATTAAGGTTGGGGTACACCATGAGACAAATTTATAACAAGCATGAGGAAATTTGATGAATACAAGAAAATGTGGGTGAGGGAATGTTTTGGGATAACTTCTTGAAGTTTCATATGTGTCCCACAAGTTGAAGGATTTTATATGGACCCAATTAAGGTTGGGGTACACCATGAGACAAATTTATAACAAGCATGAGGAAATTTGATGAATACAAGAAAATGTGGGTGAGTGAATGTTTTGGGATAACTTCTTGAAGTTTCCAAATATTGCCTACTTAAACTGAAAGCACAAGAAAGGCATTTGGAACTTGGACAAAAACCCAACATTTTTAATTTAGTCATGGGTTTATGTTCATCTTGATGATGTTTTTTATTTTCAAGATGTAGGTGAAGTGAATGGGATTCAAGTCCCATTCACCATATGGATCCAAATGCTTATGTAATTTTAGCCATGTTTTAATTTAATCATAACATGGCTATTTTTATGGATGTGACATTTGGCACTAATGATATGATATACCACCTATTAATATTGATGCATGTTCAATTTCCATCACACATGGATGCCCATCACTTGGGTCATCAAGAATTGACAAACATGTGAAGATATAGTGGAATGGTTGGGTGCCTTACGGACAAAGCTCCTTTCACATATGCCACATTGTAAATTGTCATGTTTCATTGTGGATGTGTCGCAACCCTAACTTTGGGCTCGCGACCAAGGCAAAGGGGTTGCAAGGGTGCGGGCCAAGAGGAAGCCCGGGAGTCACATTAGAGACTCCCGGGAGTGTAGGAGAGTGTGAGGGAGTGAGCCTTCACACTCCCAAGGCAACTCCCACTTTGGGAGATGGAGTCCCAGTGGACTCTCGAAACTTTAGAGACCGATTTGAGGGGTAAAATTTCAATGGCTTGTGACGCTCTTTATATAAATGAAAAGCTTTTGAATCTTAGATGTCTAAAATTGGCTCGCATTGCTCATTTGAACATCTGAAACATAAGTTATGACCAAAAGAAGGGGCGGGAGTTGAACTCCCGAGAGTCTGCCAGTTTTGATTCCCGACCACTAAAAGTCAAGAATCGACCCGAAATACTTGGCTGCAGACAACGTGCGACATACCATTGGAAAGCTCTCGATGAGAGCTACAACTTTGCTTTAGATCGCACTTCGATCCGAGGTCTGCTCGCGAAGTTATGGGGCTTCAAAGTCTCGGGAGTCCTGTAGGGCGGGATTTCGGGACTCTCGCGCGGGAGTCCCGGGAGTCCCGGGAAAAAGAGCCATTTAGATGTAGTCTCCATGGAGCGTCGCAAAAAATACTATAAAGGGGAAGGTGGTGGTTTCCCCTAAGTCTGGGCCGTGGTGAGTCTTTTGTGTCCGTGTTGCCCATGGCTCGTCCTAGCACCAAAAGTGTTCCAACTATGCACTAACCACTTTGTGTGGGTTGTGTGCTGGCCCGTGTGAGTGAATAAGCTTGTCAATTCTTCCTAGTCCCATCCCGGAGCTCGAACATGCCCCTCTACCCCTCAAAGTGTTGTGAGCTAAGGAGTGTGCCCCAACTCCTCCCTCTTCCGTTGTCTTTCACTTGGACTCACATTTGAGTCCTTCAAGGGGTTGGGAGTGCGTCAAGATGCCTTGTAGGAACTCCAAGCATTGGGGTAGGTTATACATTGTTTTTAAATGTTTTGTTACATTGTTTTATGTTTGTGTATTATGTTAACATGGGGATTGTGTAAACATATTTATTGTTCATGATAAACACATTGATGTTAAGTGTACCATGCAAGATTGTGTGGAATCAAGATCATGTCCATGTTTTCCTTTATGCATGGCATGTGTTGAAAGCATGGCGCTTATGCTCCATGGAAAGCACCAAGGATGCAAAAGTGAAACGTGCAATACTCAATTGCCTTCATACAGTGATGTTCATGTCCATCAAACCAAATGAGACCATCAAATCTTTCAAGGCACGTGGGAAAGAAATGGTGGTGGAAAGTTTTAATAACTTACAACCTTGTGTTGCTTAGACAAGATACTTCACCATGCCAAAACATGGCATCCATGACCAAACTAATACAATTACACATGGCACAAATGACTAAAAATGGCATAAGCGACAACTTCAATTCGACTAGAAATGGCATAACCAACTAACTTAGTAAAAAAGGACCAATCATGGATGCCATGTTTTGGCATAGTGCTTTTGGGCCTATTATTGTTAACTTGGTAAATAATCTATTCCCTTCCAAATATGGATGCATTATAAGTTGCATGTTGACTTTTCATGCCTACTCAAATTATGTCATGGGTAGTAAGTATGTTGTGCATGTCCATGTAGAGGTTTGGATGGTTAGGCTTCATCAAATGTCACACTCAAATCAAAACACACAAGCTAGCATATAATTTTATCATGGGACTTTGAAACATTGGTTTTTTTCTTGAAACCAATAATTTGAAAAGGCGTTGCATCGACTAGTTGGTGTGGAGGTTAAGCATGGTAATAACATGCCATCACATGACCAATCTGAAATGAAGAAATAAATCTTCATTAAAAACATAGGTCATGGCATGACCTGTGGTGACAAGCATCAAGAAAGCTAGCTAGATTTCACACACTAATGTGTTCCCACCTAACTTTTAAGGGGATGATGGTGACAATTTGTGGTGGGTAGGAAGCCAACAACATCATGGTATTACTTACAAGATTCATGCACACCCTTCACCAAATATGAAAATTACATTTATGAATGGGCATTGTGAATCAACTTTTGTAAGCATAGTTAAATTATTATTCTATTGACTTGTAGCGATCATATATCACAAAACATCATTGAGTATTGCAGCACCTATTATGGGACTCCCCATGGTGGTTTCAAATCCATGTTTGTTGACCCGACATACTAACTTGGCATATTTATAATTTGATGATGGTGTGTCTAATGGTGTGGATTGTAATGAAAATCAAGTTGATGAGGTTGGCATCATCAACATTTGGGGGACTTGCAACTATGGATGAGGATGGTTGTTGTGACAATGTTGATGTGCCCAAAGGTTTGTCTAGCCCCATGAATCGAACCTTCGTTCGCTTGCATAAAACAATGGCCAAGATCACTATTGGATGCAAGCACCGAATTGTGTGACCATGGAACATTGTTTCTTCGAGGAGTTGCATCAAACATTCAAGCCATCCATTTGGCCCAAGTCAACAAATCCATGCACCTAGGAATGGTATTTCATCGAGTGGATGATGGCTTCAAAAACTCCATCAACTAGATGAAAGATTAACATGAAAACAATGATGGAGCACTTAGATACCCGTGTATTTAGACTTAATATATGTTGGACTCCATATTCATTTGTACTTATCCCCTTACACCGCTGACCAACTCAAATAAAAAATTATTCACTATTTGCATTACAAAAAAAAACCCCAATTCATGTGTTAAAGTAATTTCCAAATCTTTAGGTAACTAATATGTGTTAATAGATAATTGTTAATCATAATTATATGTGGCTAATATAAAAATCTCAATGTCCAAGCAATGCAAAAAAAATGGAATTTTCCGACTTGTAAATATCCAATTCAAATATATTACCTCATGTTGGGTAATCTATAAAAGCCCCAAGCTGAATTATTTTGGGCTATGCTATTAAACAGGTATTGCTCATGACCAAAAAGATTAAAAGAACTTGCAATATCCCACTTTGTGTATCAAATGGTTAACATAATAATTTTTTAAATGATATCTTTTCCATATATTAATCATATGTATGATTGAAATTTTATTTTATATATTTTTGAGATATAATAAATCATTTCTCAATTAAAACAATTATATAGTCCATCATTGATATTTTATATTCTATAAATATATAACACAAGTTCTTATGTAAATTTTATTTTCTATGATGTATAATATTGGCTTAAATATTTGTCTGCATATATTGTTGTTTAAAACATATGAGTAATACAATATTTATTTTTTAAATAATACTATAAAAGTATAATTTTGATTCATTTTAATACACATAATATTTTCGTATTTATTTAAAATAGGATGATTATTTATTTAAACTAAAATTAAATGTAAATTTAATCTATATAAGCCCATTATTATGTATAGTGTAATTTTTTTATGATATTTTCTATTTTAAAAAATAATGAAGAATTTCCAAAAGACAATTTATTAAGATTGTGTATTCTATTAATGCATTTAATTGAATATTATTTCAAAATAATATGAAATTTGATTTGTAACATATCAAATAATGACATATATGATCAATGCATTTTGATAGTTTAATGTTTATTCCATTTTACATTATAACACTTTTAATTTTATTTCTCTTAAATGAATGAATGGTTACTTATGATTAAAAATATATAATGTTGCACAAATATCAATTTCTAATTTTTAAAAAATTAATTAAATTTTGAAATTTGAAATATAAGTACCTAATATTATGAACATTCAGTCTATGTAATTATTAACTTTATGTAAAATCTAATTTACTATATATCAAATAATGATATATTTTAATTAATTAATGTGTGGATTTATTAAATTTCTTGCATTCTTATAAATATAATATCTTAATTATTATTTTATGTTAAAAACTTTAAATAACAATTTAATATAGTTGAAAGACATTTTCAAACTCATAAATGATAAGAATTATTTAATGGACCAATGCAAAATCATTGATATATGTAAATGACAATATTCAAATGTAATTATAATACCCTCATTTTATTGATAATTTCATTACCTTTTACCATCAATGTGACCAACTTGACAATACCTTCATTTATTTGAATCAATATGTATGGCATCATATATTGGGGTAGAATAGTTTTATTCAAAAATATCTTTTTTTATGAATTTGAAATTTTATTTTAAAATAATAGTAATTAATCATTAAGATATTAAATGTATAGGAATGCAAAAATAAAATAAAATTCCATACATTAATAATTAAGTATATCATTATTTGATATATTGTAAACTAAATTTATATAAAATTAATAAATGACATTAACTAAACGTACATAATACTAGGTATTTATATTTCAAATTTTAATTAAAATTTGATATTTATCCCACATTTATATTTTTTGAATCATAAGTAACCATTCATTTATTCAAAGAAACTTTACATGTATGTTATTTAATGAAATTTTAAGAAAATTTTAATTTTAATATATTATAATAAAAAGGGAATGGACATTAAACTATCAAAAAATAAATAAATAGATATGGCATTATTTGATATGTTATAAATTAAATTTCAGTATACATAAAAATAATATTTTATTGCACGCATTAATAAAATACACAATTTTGATAAGTTATCTTTTGGGAATTTTATATTTTCTTTGAAAATAAAATACACCATAAACAAATTACACCATACATAACCATGGGCTTATATATACATCATAAACAATGAAATGTACATAAGAACTTATGTATATATTTATAAAATATAAAATATTAATGATGTATTATATAATTATTTATTATATCTCATAAAACTATAAAATAAAATTTCAATCATACATAGGATTATCATATAGGAAAGATATTATTTTTATTATTATGTGAATAATTAAATTCATTTTTTTTCATTTTTTCATTTTAAAAAATATAAATGAGTTTACAACTATAAGAGGGAAAAAACCTAAATATGTACATAATTGAAAACATGTTATAAATTTACTTTTAATTTTTTGATTTCGACAAAATTTGGATTCTAACATTAATATTAAATTTCACATTAAACCCTAAACCCCTCTACCATGAATGTGATCAATTTTGCATTACCTTCATTTAAAATCATACTGTAAGGTGGACAAATAATTTTGAAAACATGAATTTCATTATATACTGGGTGGGAATCATGTATTTAATTTTTTTCTCATGTTCCATGTTTAATAAAATTATCACAATAAGATGCAACTATTGTATTTAAACTTCATAATTTTGTTCAAACTATACCTTCTACCATCAATGTGACCAACATTGCAATATCCCCATTTACTTTAATCACTACGTATGGCATGATATATTGAACATGGAATAATTATTTTTAAAAATATTCATATGTATCATGGTTTAAGATATCGTCACAATATGGTGTGGGTATTAATTTTCTTCTACATTTTGGTAGGGTTACATAATACCCTTCCAAGTTTCAAAATATATGTTATGGAACTGAAAGGATTTTTAGGATACCTTAGGAAGGGTATTGCAAGTGCATTGAATAATTTTAGGCATGAATAATACCTTTCCGATATCCTAAACCAAAATAATTCAACCCATAGTTTTTACAGAATTACACCAAAGAAGGTATTGCTTTCTTTTTAGGTTTTTGTAAGGCTATGTAATATCCTTACAAGTTCTAGTATATGTTATGGAACCCAAAAGATTTTTTGAATACCTTAGGAGGGGTATTGTAAGTGCATTAAGTAGTTATGGGCACAAATAATACCCTTCCGATAGCCTACACCAAAATAAGTCAGCCATGGTGTTTATAGAATACCCCAATGAAGGTAGCGCTTTCCTTTTAAGTTTGAACTTTAAATTTTTGGGAGTAAAGAAAGGTTTTTTAATTTGAGTGCGATACTAAAATATTTTATTTGACAATTTCATCAAGTATGATATTTTTTTCATATGTTGATATGGTGCAAAAATAAAATAAAATGACTCAATAACAAAATTTGGCTGACATGTATTACAAAAATGTTCAAATAAAAAACAAACCCTAAGTAAAATGGGGAAAATGCCATAATGGTAAATATGTGGTTGCCACAAACATAAATGTTACCTTAACATCTTGAAATTTAAAATAATAACCTAACCAAAATGGGGATAAATTATAAGTTATATGGGTCACTACTTGAAAGGGATGGGATTTCATTCACCCTCTTATAACATGTTGTGACAACATGTGCATCTTGGGCATGCCAATGTGTAAATACCTCTCGATTGGCCAATGTTGCATGCACAACATTAGCCACAAACACCTCCCTAATGGTGTTTCAAACCATGAAACAACCAACAAAAAATAATAATTATGGCATTTGTGACCTAAAACCTAAAATTAAAATTAAATTAAATATGGCATTATTAAAACTTAATGACCATGAATCGTTTCTAATTCATGGTACTACGTAAAAAAGCCAATATCTTTTTGTTGCACTATTTTATTGGACACATTCATCTAATCATGTTCATTTTAGGCACCTTGAATGCCTTTACATACCTAGTTCAAATTGTTCGACAAGTCCTCATCACATTCCACCTTGCCCTACACATTGAATGGGATGGACCCCACACCCCATGTAGTCATGCCATGAAGCTCAAGGATGGCACTAAAGGCTAACTTATAAATCTAAACTTAGGAACCTCAAGTGTGTCCCCCCATGGCAACCTAAAGTCTTTCCCATAAAAAAGAATATCACCTACAAAGCCTTGAGGTATTGCCTAAAAAATAATACCAAAAAAACATGCCTCACACACCCTTTCACATGGAAAAGGAAGGTGAAGCAAAGGTTCAAGGACCACAAATGATGAAGGTGTTGTAACCAAAAAGGAGAGGTCCTTCTCCAAGTAGAACGAGATGACATAGACGGTGCCCACGCCTGCCAGACCCTTCAGGCACACTGGAATGAAATTGGACACATCCCGAACATTCATGCAGCAATGGCACAACACGACAGACAACTTGTACTCAGACTTCCAGATGCATAGCCAACGTGCAAAATCTCTACAGATACCACAAGATAGACATTGCGAACGTTTCACAGATTAAAGTTCATAGCTTTGTATTTCACATAAGGTCCCCCGACAGCACAAGCGTTCATACCTCCTTTCTTCCAAAATCTACCAACTCTGTAACATTGGTCCTCAATTCTGACTAAGCATTCTCGGATCAGGAGTTGGATGTCCTTCTAGTTACTAATCGCAGCGGAAGGAAAACTAGCAACCAAATAAAAATCCTCTAAGCTCCTATATGTTTTTCCCTTCAGACTAACCGCCCTCTTCACTGATTGCACACCTCCTATTTAACTCCGCATCCCTATGTCCCTTGGCTTCCTCCAGAAGTCACCTTCCTTGCATTCCTCACCGTCCTTTTTCCCTCTTGCACTTCATGAATGTAGTGCCGTTCAATCTCATCAACCGCGCCGTCATTTCCAACGATCTCACCCTACATAGACAGATCCCCATTCTCCATGCAGCCCATGCACATCCGGCTTCCCTGATTCTCATATCCAAACAAAATCCGCCGCCACTCATGAATAGAGGCGGCGAGATTGATCCTGATTTTCGTTTCAGTCTTAACACAGCCTTGGAGCTCAAATCCGGTCACCTGTTGTCTGGCTACATATGTAACCCCTCCCTTGTTGAGAAAACTGAGTCCCTCAACTCAATCCGGAGGAACGTAATAGATCTGTAGATCTCTCCGCGACCTCTCCCATTGCCACCCATCAGCATTTTGGACAATGTAGACTCAGCAACCTTCTTCAAAGTCAAAATCGCCCTTGCCATCGGCATGCCCGACAAAATGGTAAGGACCTTCCCAGCTGGCACTGAGTGCTCTTCTTTTGCTGGGCTTCTTCATTTTCACCATCGAGACCCCAACCACTAATCCTTCAAACAGGTGCTTGCCTGTCCGGTTTGTATACATGCTCCTCTGTTTCTTTTGTGCCTGCTCAACGTTGAGCAACACATCCTTATGTATGCTTGTAATTAGCTTGACCTTCTCCAGGAATTGCACATCCGTGTCCTCCACATTGGAAGAGTCATTAATCACGTCGGTCAGAGTGTTCAGATAATTGTCTGCCTTGAGACGTGGTGACCGACCCGTTAGGATCATGTACGGTGAAAACTTTGTGCTTGCTTGCACTCCACATTGGTAACCAAACAAAACCTTGGCCAGGTGCTCATCCCAGCAATTCATGTTAGTAGGGTTAGCAGCCAAAACGGTGATACCATGCTTGAGTGTTTTGATCATTCGTTCTGCCATTCCGTTGCACTGAGGCCAATGTGGTGCAGTGCGCTGGTGGTGTATGGCATAGTCTCTGCACATGGTTTCAAACTCTGCATCCCATTCCCCCCCATTATCAATCAGTACAAACCTGGGAACTCCATACTTATAGATCAGGTCATCCTTCAGAAATCCAGCAGCAGTCTTGGCTCCGTGATCAGCAACTGCCTTGGCCTCGCACCATTTCGAATAGTGGTCGATGGCCACCAGAATGTATTTATTGCTTGCCCTCGTCTCAGGCAGTGGACCAGTCGTGTCCAGAACAATTTGATGAAACAAGTCACAAATCGGGATACTCTTCATACGCTCATCTCCAGAGCGGATGCTTCCCTCACTCCTCACCAGCTGGCATTGCTGGCACGTTTTGACCATTGCCTTTACGCACTCCGTTCGATTGTTCCATAAGTACCTCTAGCAGATCTCTGCCAAGGTCCTCTATTCCCCAAAATGTCCCAAGTCCTCGTGTATTTGGGTCACCAGCTTCAGCCTATCCTCAGGTTTGGGTACATACAACCTTTTAAAGTAGAACTTCCCATCCTTCCAGCAATATTGCTTTGCCCGTTTCTTCACTCTCTTGCTCTCCTGAAGATCGACTCCTTCATAGATAAAACCTTCTTTCAGCCATCCCATACAAACCGCATCTTCCCAGATGTCAATTTGACTCGAGTCATCGGCACCAGCTTCTTCAGACCTTGCATCATTGGTTTCATGCGCATTATCATCCAACAATCCTTGGGCAGCCAGCACCAGCTCAAGCTGCTGCTTCCTGTCGTAGTATCTGGTTCCACCTCTCCTCAGGATCTGCTTGCCTCTGGAGGATTCCGAATTCCGGATTTCATTCCCTCCTATAACTTCGAATCCCTCTTCAGGTGAATCGTCCTCCTCATCCGTCAACACTTCAAGCATACACAGTTGATGCGTTTCTTAGCATCGCCAGTGGTTGATGCCAAAACAGCATCCATAATGCTGCTTCATCCCTCTTGATTGCTTCCTCAGACCTAGCCATTCCGATTGTTTACCACACTGGACAGAGAATATACCTACTGCCATGGCAACTGAGTTGCCTTGTCCAGTACTAATGTCTCGAATTTCCTCACAGAAATCGTCATCATCTTTGGCCTCCCCGACTGGGTTTCAGCTTAGCGCATCTACATTAGTGTGCTTCATCCTTGGTCGATGCAAGATTTTGAAGCTGAAGTCCTGCAGCATGTCAATCCAGCGTCCCCTTCTTCCATTCGCATCAGAGACCGTCGCCAGCCATTCCAGCGGCTTGTGATTTGTCCTCAGAACAAAATGGGTTCGATGTAGATACTGCATGAAGTGATACCCCAGATCAGCGCATAGCACTCCCCTTCCATGGGATGGAATTTCTTCTGCACAGACGTCAGTCCTTTGCTGGCGTATGCTATAACTTTTTCCATCCTGCCTTCCTTCTGAGATAGGATGGCATTGACACCTTTCGGTGACCAATCCACGTCAAGACAAAATGGCCTTTCAAAGTCAGGTCAAGTGAGTACAGGGGCAGCCACAAGTGCTCCCTTCAGGGCCTCAAAAGCGCTCTGACAACTCGAATTCCACACAAAAGCAACATCTTTCCTTGTTAATTCAAACAAAGGAACAGCCAATTGAGAGTATCCCCGAACATAGTTTCGGTAGTATCCAGTCAGACCTAGAAAGGATTTAACGTTCGTGATTGTCCTTGGTACAGGAAAATGGACAACAGCAGTGACCTTACTAGGGTTTGGTCTAGTCCCTTCATGATTGACCACATGCCCTAGGAAAGTAATGCTTCTGGCAGCAAAACAACATTTGCCTGGATTAAGTTTTAAGTTCACTTCCCTTAGCTTAGAAAGCACTACTTCCAAGTGACGGAGATGGTCTTCCCAACATCCACTGTGGACATTGAGGTCGTCCACAAATACCTTCAGAAACTCATCTCCTAATTCTTTGAACACCAGAGACATCGTCCTGGTAAAAGTACTTGTTGCATTCTTGAGACTAAAGGGCATGACGGTCCAATCATAGAGACCAGTCTTGTGATCAACGCCGTCTTCTTCATGTCCTCAGGAGCCATGCGAATCTGCCAAAACCCAAACTGCAAGTCCAATGCAGTGAACCAATTAGACCTTCCCAACTGGGATATCACATCCTCAACCAAAGGCATGGGGAATGAATCCCTCCTGGTCTGCAGATTGAGTGGCCTATAGTCCCCACAGAATCTCATGCTTCCATTGTTCTTCACAGGCAGGGTAACCCGATAGGCGTACTCCGAGTCACTAGGCCTCATTTTGCCCAGACCCACCAGTATGTCAATATGGCGCTTCATTTCAGCTTCCTCCCAATAGGACAATCGTCCGGGAGTCGTTCTACAGGGTACAAATCCCTGTGTGTCGATGGAATGTTCCCCGACTGTGCAGCAGCCAAGCTCCCCTTTATTCCAAGCAAACACATCCTGGTACTTCTCCAATACTTTCCACAGCATTGGCCTCTTGAGTTCATCCAGGCCCGGGTCAATCCTCAGCTTCTGGCATATGTCTTTCCACCTTGAATCCTCGCCAGGTTTTTCTGTGGCATCGATTTGGTCCTTGAGATCCTTACAAGAAACACCACTGTCGAATTGCTGAACTTGTAATAGTGCAGGTACCCCCAAATTGGCCCTACCAGTCAAGGCCTACCTTTTTTTTTCTTCGTCTACCACCCATTTGATCCAGTCTGCATAATCGTCAAACTCCCAAGTTTTTTCCCTCATGAGGTGATCAACTTGCTTTTGCAAGGTCAGCTGTAAAATCTGCTGAGGTCCTTCCTGTAGAACCAACTCCTCCAGTTCTGTGTCTTCGAATTCTGATCCATCACAGACTGGCTCGAGCAGTTGACGCTCCTTTTTCGAGTCCTCGGATGTATCAGAGCTCGAGTCTGACATTCGTACATCCATTTGTTGGTCCTTAACTCTGTCATTCATACACGGGCGCTTCATGACCTCGTCGGCCTTCCCATTAGTTCGCAAATCCATTGGCATCAAGGCCTTCGGGTTCAATGCCTGTAACATATTTACCATGGTCAGAGGCAGTACTTCCACATCTGACCCCAGACCATATCTTACCTAAATCAGTCCACGCTCCATGTCAACGATTGCCCTATCTTGATCAGGAAATCAAGTCTTAGTAGCACATCGTAGCTGTCAGTGTCGACCACCATAAAAATCATAGCACACTGTACACCTCCAGCTTTGACCGATACTTCATCGATCCTTCCCATAGCCTGCGTAACAATCCCAGATGCAGTCTTATAGGTCTCTGATCCAGAGACCAAATGCATCACACCCATTTCTCTGACCACTGCAGTGGCCATGACAGACATGGACGCGCCAGTGTCCACAAGTCCTTCAATCAAGTAGCCATTTATCTCAACAGACAAATACAAGGTTTTATTCCTGTGCGTCTTGTTGACACAGATCCTCCTTAGGGTCGGAGTAGCAGACACCATCGACACCTGATTACCCTCAATCTCTGCATCCTTCTTCCTTCTAGCAACTTTCACCAAATTTTCCAATTGCTCCAATTCGCCTGGTATCATCATTACTGTCTCCATCGATGTCAGGGAGATCTTCCCTTTTATAAAATGGGAAAGAATCTTTGACCTAATGGAGCTCTCCCGATTCATCACTATGCTGTCTTCTGTAGCCTCGGCTTGTGGTACCACACCTGCTGGTGGCAATTCAACTAGTATCCGTCGCCTGGGTATGTGAGTGTATGAGAACACATTCTCATTCCCACACAATTCATTAAGCTGTTGTAACGTCGCTGCCTCATCATTCAACAATACTTCCAAGAAATTCGCCGCTCTAGAATACGGTTTCCCATCCTTGGATTTCTTCCAGCACCTATCTTTCGAGTGCCCAAGACCTGAATAGAAAGAACATTTCACACCACAATTTTCGGTCCTATGCGGCATACCACATTTGGCAGATTTTGGTCGTGGTTCCTTTAGCCTTGGACACGACGTGACTATATGGTCCTTTCCTTTACAAATTTGACATTCTTTAAACTGGGTAGAAGAAGAAGATGGTATAGAGTTCGGCACACCTCCCTTGAAAAAGTTGATCAGTGTATCATTCAAAGTGGCAACTTGATGTTCCATGGACGTTTTAGCTATTCTTTCTTCTTGTTCCTCTTTGAGAGGCTCGAATGGAGTCTCCCCAAGCTCACCTAGCACCCGCTCCACCTCACTGGCTGCACCAACCAATTCTTTTATATCAGCAAAATTCCTCACAACACACAATTTTCGGATTTCAGGCCTCAATTTGGCCAAAAACCTCCTCCTTTGCTCAGCATATGATATTCTGCCTTTTCAAAAGAACATGTCCAAGCGCTCGAAATACCTCTGAACCCTCTCTCTGGGTTCCTGCTTGATGGCATCGAGCTTCGCTCTGATGTCATCGTCGTCCACATTGCCATACTTATGCAAAATTGATGTCCTCAGCTCAATCCAATCAGCCTGAGCCGGTTGCAACCTTCTGAGCCACTCCCGAACCCTACCTCTCAAGTTGAGCTTAGCAATCTTAAAAAGCTTGTTCGCATTGAGGTCCCGCACCTCAACGACCATGGTGAGCCTTTCAGTCCAATTGTTGACGTCTTCATGCTTGCGCCCCCAGAACAACTCATCCATGCCCTGTGGACTAGTCATTATGTAGATGCATAATGATGATAGAGAAAATTGCAAAACTGCTTACATATACAAAGCCTTCAGACAAAAATGTACAAACTCAAAAACTCCTTGATTCTGACTTCCCAAAAATAGACGTCAAACTAGACATTGAATTCTGACTGAGCCCCTTCATACATAGGTGACA
>Ga0209208_10003269_pt1 | contig 23258 bp, 23 predicted proteins | sample S1TSphfallax_3_FD_187694 | JGI IMG/M metagenome (GOLD analysis project Ga0209208, IMG submission 187694) | Host-associated microbial communities from peat moss isolated from Minnesota, USA - S1T2_Fd - Sphagnum fallax MG (SPAdes) (version 2) | ecosystem: Host-associated > Plants > Peat moss >...
TTCTTGCACATCACCCTTGGAAAAACCTAAAGTGGTTGCATCACCTTCGTAACAACATTCACCAAACTCAAAATCCTTGAAATCTTTTGCAAAACAAGCTCTAAATGTGAAGCTTCATTAGCAAAACTAGAAATGCTTGCAATTTTCTAGAACCTTTAATTGGCAAAACTAGAAGTCTTTGCACTTTCTTGCAAAATGCCAAACTCCATAAGTGGAGAAAGTAGAAAAGAACCCACATCATGCAAAGTTTTCGTGCCACCAACTACGGCCAATCGTGTTTCATTATTGGGGTGAAGGGATGTCAATACATCAAAGGGCTTCAACTCTGAGTGGTCCATTAGTCTAGGACAATAATATCCCCACTTTACATCATTTGGTGTTATGTCTTCAACACTAGGTTCACTAGAGTGAGCATCAATTGATTCCATCAAAACATGAACAATGAATACAAAATGTACATTAATTAATCGTTCAATTCACATTTCCATCATATCAATTGCAAAGGAAAAAATTCACAAAGGACAAAATCCCACTTTCGATTATATTATCATTTCTCCCATACTTTTGAGAGAGGAAAATTGACACCCTCTCCACATGTGAGGCACAAATATGTACCCAAGAATAAAAAGGATGCATTAATAATAAAATTTAAAACATTATTAAACTCAACAAAATGACCATTTTAGTAACAAATATTTGGCGCACCCAAGTGATCGTCAAAAGAACAACAATCAAAAAGATAATATTTATCGTTGGTAGGAAAACGTTGGACAAATGTACGATTGAAACACAATTTCTCAACAATCGCCAAATAATCATAGGAATCTTAATTGTCAAGAGGCCACCAGGTGATTAATGAATAAAAAATCACTTAACACCCGCTAGGCCCACCCGCCTCAAAGTATAACTCTTTTGGAAGGCTTATGGCCTTCAAACAATTGGAGGTCTAATTATATTAAGGCTTCATTGTTAACTATGATGGACATTGTTGATCCAGAAGATCTAATTCAAATTCCTTATTGTGGGCCAAAGAACATGAGTCCTTTAATTGCATACACGCCATTTATAAATCTTAATGTTGAAGATTTTGTGTTCATGAAACTATGTGATCTTCGTGGGTGTTTACACATTACTGTGACCTTATATGGACGTCACAATGGTAGTTTTTCATGTATTCCTTAGTTATAAGAAAATAAATAAAATAAAATCCATTGAAATAATAAAAATATGGACTCACTTATCTAAAGCTATCATAATCAACCTTTCAAAAATGAAAAAATCAAATCAAAATCGTGGATAGCTAATAAGTAATGGACTTTTGAATTTTGCCCACATTTTTTTTCACACTTGCAAAATTCATGGATATGAACTTTAATTTTACAATGTGTTCATCTTATGTGTTTGAAACTTTGGGACATTGGGTGAATTATGTTTAAGAAACTAAAGATCCATTGAATGGAATGTAATTTTAATTTATTATATTATGGACTTTTTAAAATTCCAAAAAATATAATTATTTAAATTTTTTTAAGCATTTAAAGATAATTTCTTAAATAATTTTTAAAATAATTTCTTTTGAGATAATTTTTATATGGCTTATAGCATAATGATCTGAAATTGGAAATGGAAAAAATATATATTTTCAATATCATTTAAATATTCATATTTTAAGCCAATTTTCAACTACATTAAAAAAGGACTTTGAAAAGGGACTTTAATTTGTTGAAATTGTGACACCTTAATGTGTTTTTGCCCTGATTTTGTTCCTCTTTGGATGGGAAGAATAGAAGATAATGTTATCAAGGATGAAGAGAGTGAATATTTTAAAATGGTGAGAGTTCAATGGTGGTTTCTTATGAAAAAAAGATCAAATTTGGATGAATGACATATGCATAAAGATTGTTAGAATGGGAAGTGGAAATGTAGTTTAACATATCCAAAACAATGGCTTGACATTTCAACTATTCTTTTATCTGTTCCTACTTGAAAAAATATAATAAACAAAAGTCAAATTAATATTCCTGCTACTTATGCTAGTAGAGTTAAAAGTAATCTTCATTTTGTTAATGCCTTAACAAATTGATGACATTGATTAAATTATATTTGTAATTTTTTTGTTGTATGGTTTAATTAAAATATTATTTTACTAAAATTTATCCATGTATATGTGATTTTTGAAGAGTAATAATTAATAATATATTTTGTTCCATTTGATCCCTAATCTCTAGTGGCCATTAGGTGTCAACTTTCCTACATGGTATGTAAAGACCCAAAAATAATGGATTTGTTATAACATGAATAATAAAATTGTATGCAAAGACATGGTTGTTATTGGTATGTTGTGCCTTTTTTGTAATTCAAAAAATTGAATTTCTATTTGTGTTTATTGGGAGCATTTACTTGTGACTTTTTTATTTGATAATTTATTATGTATTATCACTTGTCAGGCACTAGGATAAATACTATTTTAATTACATATGGAATTTGAAACATAATAAATTTGTTATTGTACAATTAACATGGATGGATCAAGTTTCCATTGTTAGAAATTTAAGATGTTGTTACTATATTAAACTCAAAACATTGAGTTCTTTCTCTCACTTTAATGGGAGTTGTGTCATTTGGTTTTCATAGCTTACAATTTTTTATGTTTCATTTGGTGGCCACCAAGCATTCAATTATATATTTTTAATAATTTGGTGTATATATATTTGAAAATTATTAATAAAATTTGTGTGATAGTGTGATATTGTACTTTTGCTAATTTGGCTTTTCTCCTTGTTTCAAATTCAAAAGGTTAAATCACTTGATGTCAAATGGGAGCACTAACATTTGGTTTTCAATCACTCATGAAAATTCATAATTTTGTTTTAAAATTGATATGATTTTTTTAACATAATGTGTACATGGTTCTTTTAAAATTGTTTATTACAAAGTTTTTTATATTTGGAAATAATGTAATTGAAAAAAATTATAATATGACATTCACATAAAAAATGATCATTAATTTGTTAAGTCCGGTGGTCACCATGTGGAGTTCATTCCATCCACCAAGTCATATAAAAACCTAAATTATTGTATAATTTTCATTACGTGACACCAGGCAAAATATTTTTTCATCATAATATATTAATTTTAAAATTAGCATAATATTATATTGATATTAAATTTGTATGAATTCTTTTGAGAAAAAATGTTTTTGTGGATGTTATTTTTGTGAATGATTTTTGTTTTTACTTGAGTATAAGGTTACATTTAAAAAATCTAATGGCCACTAAACAAAATTTATACCATCCACAAAGTAAGGAAAAGTCCTAAATTAATTAAATATGTGTTATATCCTTAAGAATTGGAGAATGCATCAAGTAATATCAACTATATGTTTATTGAACATATCACTCCTTAGTGGTACATAGTTGATATAATAATTCTACTAATGATAATGACCATGACTACAATCTAGGGATCATCAAATGATCAATGTTTGATGGTTTGTTCAAAACAACATTCAAACAAAGATTCATTACCATTAAAAACAAGAAATTTGACCTTCAATAGTATCACCAAAGATTAACATAATGGATTGGTGAAAAATATATTGCACAATGAATAATAATGCCACATTTTGGCATGTCAATATTTATTCAACACCAATGTTGATTTTTAAAAGGTCATGCTAATAAGAGTTGAATCTTTGTCCATTATGCCAAAACATGACTTTCATGATTATGACACTTAAATACGATTATATTTTAAATCTAATCATATATTTATCTGAACCAAGGTGTCTTACTTAATTTAATCATGATTATGATTACATGACTAAAAGTGCAACATAATTGAAGGTATGATATGACTATATTATAGAAAGTCCCCCTTCCCACCCCATTGCATTTTGACCAATTTCAATTTTGGTTATTTATATATTAACTATATAAATACTTAGGACCTAGGTACACTAAGCTAGGTAAAACTAGGCTAAATAAAAATTAAACTAAGTTAAGTAGCTTACATAGCCTAACCTAACATACTTAACCTAATGTACTTACCTATCTTGATGTACTTACTTAAGCTAAGCTAAATGGGTAAGTAATTAAATCAACTTAGGAAGGTAGTTAGGCTAGGTTAAACATTGGTGAACATAGGTACTTACCTAATTTAAATAACCTATTTACCTTATAGTATTTATTTAGTTAATGCGCCTACTTAACCTAGCCTACATACCTAGTTAGCCCAACTTACTTATCTAGCTTAACATGCCTATTTAGTCTAATATACCTACATACCTACATTGTAAAAAAATTGCAAATCAATGATTAAATTAATGAATAATTTTTAGTTGCAATTACCACACGCCATTGTTCTAAGGCTTAATTGTTTTGGACAAGTCACATCAAATTTTAATCACAAAAGACAATATATGGCACCAAGTTGCAATGAGAGTCCATGTGATGCACATGAACTTTTCATCTATCCAAACTAATTTACATGGCATCATCATTTTGCAATTTATTTTATGATTAAACAATGTAATCATTTTATTTATATTTATTATACATATATATTAAATTAACTATTTCTTTGTATATATTTTATATATTTCTTTATATTCATATTATTGGTAATTTCATTAATTTCAACCTATACCATGTTGACATGTGTCATTACTTAAGCTAGAATTTTAAAACTAGTATAAATTGTTAAGTAAACCACCTATTATGCTTAACCTATGTTGATTAAGTAGATAGGGAATATTTGGTCAACATTTCATCATTCACCACAACCCATGTCATTTGTTGGAATTGATCTTTGAACCCCAAGGATGGAAATCAACTCCCTTACCATGGAGTTGCCCCACTTGTGACAAAATAATAATGTGCATTCTATTTAATCTACTTCATTTCGAACATTACACAAGACACCATTTTTGATGTTTGATATCTTATTATGATTTTGTCCAAATGACAAGATTAAAGCTTAGTAATTCTTTCAATAATGCACACTTTTTTAGATAAATAAATAAATAAATAAATAGATTTGAAAAATACATATTTGAATTTCATTATTGAATACCATTTCAATGACCATTCTTTAGAAAAAATAAATTGAATTACATGATTCATAAATGGATAATATAATAATAAATAAATATATATATTTCATATCTTAAACCTTCATTTGATTTATAAAATTATATTATATATATTTTTTATAACATACCATAATTCTACCAATAGAATTTAATTTATATGTCTGATATATAATTCTAAATGGATCATGAATAAATTATAATAAATTTATGATAAAAGCTCTTACATTAACCATATCATTTTTTATGTAAAAACTTAATCTAAATATTCAAATGTAATTTTTAAAATATTAATTAATGCCACATAATGAATTTCATGTGTGTAGAAGGAATTTAAAAAATTAAAATCTTGTGACAAGAATTGTGTTGAAGGATAAAAAGTAATGAGATATTGAAAGTTGAAATCTAATGCATTATTTTAAAAATAAAACGTTTAAAATTAGTGAATCAAATTGAAACTTGTTGTAATCATTAATAATAAAGATGGTGATAATTTGAAAAGTTTGATAAACATTGAAATGTATACATATGATTTATTTATAATGCACACATAGGGTTGTTTTAAGGCATTTCCCTTCTAAAAGGAAGATGTAACGATAAATTAAAAATGATAATAATGAGATGTGAAAAGGGATTATAATGGCCAAACATTAAATTCCATAGTTATATGGTATGTTGATGAACGTTAAAATTCCAAAAAATCTAGCTTGTTATTAAAATTGAACTTTTTGAAAATTTATGTTAACTTTAATTAAACATCTCTTCTTGCAATGAATTTATGAATACATGTGTTATAATATGAAGTAATGTTAAACATCACATGTAATTGTCAATCAAACCAAACTTGTGCATGTTTTTAAAAATTTAGAATTTTTATAACTTTAATTGGGCTAGTTTGTAATAGAAAGAATTTTGATTTACAATAACTTATATAAATAAATCCATAATAACAACATTACAATGGTCACATGGAATTTTTTATGTAAAATTTGAAATGAACACATGCAATCAACTGTTAAATTATAAAAATAAATTATTCGACAAAGACATTCTAATTCTATTCAAGAAAATCATTAAGCTTAAGTGGTTTAAGTTGAACGTTTGGTTAGTTCAACTCAGCTCAACTCCAACCAACATGATTCCTTTTTTGAAAAATTGGAATAAAAATCAAATTGCCATGTTGAATGATTTATGAAAACGTACATTAAAAACCTGATATCAAGTTTTAACTATTGTTTGATATGATTTCCTATGAGTTTTAAAGGTTTTGTCTATGTTTAGTATAAAGTTTGTAATGTCAATACTTTTATCTCATAGCAATAGTTGTACATTATTTTTTAAAAGTAATTTCACCTTGAAGTTTGATCAACAAAACATTAGACTTTCAAAAACATCAAATAAAGTTTTATTTTTGATAAAGACATAACTCTGTGTTCAATGCTTTGAGGTGGTTTGCAATAAATGCTTGTCAATGACACGATAAAACACTAAATTGCACATAAGTTGCGTTAATTGATTTGAAACAACATAATGTTTCACATAAACAAACAAAAAATTATAATTACCTTTACCCATTATAAATAATAACAAAAAAATGTTGAAATTGTTTAAGGTATTTGAAATCAACACAAGAAGGAAGATTCTATACAAGGTAGACTTTATTTTTCAAGACAATATGATTAACCATCTAAGAGACAAAGAACTTGTTACAACTACAAAACCTCAAGAACCTATAAATTTGACTATTGATAACTCCCAATTTCGGAATTATTGAGATTTTGGAATGAACATCAGGCATGTGAATCATTTCAGTACTTACATACTTTGGTTCAAAATGTTTGTCACAGATATGACAGGATATATTTCAAAGACTTTGTTTCAAGGCTAGATCCAAGAAGTTACAAGAGAAGCCTTTAGAAGTATAATTTAACTGACAATATGTTTTTGGGTATATGCCATTGGCAAAAGAGTCTTGGTCTGGGTACATAAAATTCTCAAAGTCTGAAAAATCAGGAACAAAAAATCATCCACAGACCTACGAACAAGGGAGAATCTATGAAGCATAAGAGGACATGTGTTATTATTCAAAAGACATTTTAGGAAATCAAACTCATAGGAAAAGAGAGAGAAATTAGGCAAATAGACCACACAATTAGTACCCTGGGATACCAATACATTGCCTATAAGCATGCTTGACAAATTATCTAGCAAGAAATCCAACCAAGACATCAAATTTGAAGCTTCCACAACTTTTTAAGTTATGAAAATTTTCAAACAAATTTATCTCTTCTTCATTTTTCAACCACAAAAACCTTAAGTTCAAAGCAGATCTTTTAGTGACAAAAACTTAAAACAATGAAGCTTCAACATCTGATGAAACACTTTATTGATCAGAACTTTCATACAAGCTTTTTAGATCCATTAGGTCAATTTTAGTGTATAAAGTTGAGAAATCAAAAGACTGCAACAGGAGAGGAGAAGTTTTATCAGCTTTGGATCTTGAATCTTCATTGAATCTTTTACCAATGTTGTTTCATTACATCCACTACTCCTGTATAGTCATTGAGAATCCAACTACTAACACAAGGACCACCTGCCTTTCAGAGTTTTGACACCCAAAGGTCATTGATTATAGGAAAAATAGCTTTGTAGAAAGAACTCACCCACTTAGAAACTTCAGTAAGAGAAGTAGAGCTGGCTGCACAAATAAATCTAGGTTTAATCAGATTTTTATGAAACTTCCAAACCACACAAAGAAATGGAAGATGAGGGCCACACCTTTCACCACTCAAATTATGAGCGTTATTAAAGAAAAATGAGAATTCAGGATTTCATACTGGGCAAGATTGGAGATCATATATATACCAACTGGGGAATTAAGCTCAAAGAAAACTGAAGAAACATAGAACTTTTTACAAACAAACACAAAATTATTACTACATTTATGCTTTGGATAATGTGTGATTTTGATTAGAGGGAAAAAATTGGCTCCAGATCTTCATAATCTCATCAGAAAGAGAGCAAATGACACTGCAAGTAGTACAGAAATCACAGCCCCAAACAAAGAAAAAATGTTAACTGAATTTAGAATCTTACTTCCAAGTGGGATATCTTTTGCACCCATTTGTAGCTTCCCAAGTTCTAATTCTCCCACAATGTCTTCCCCACCACCCTTCTTGCAAATGTTTTTCCTGACTTCTGAAACAAATGAGCTTGATGACGTAAGTGCTGAAGCCTCCAGTTGTATAATTTGTGATGGGTCCAATGGCTGATCCAGTGCAAATAACTCCATACACCTGGCTTTCACCTCCTGCAGACCCAACAACAGAAACAGCCTGATCACTCCAAAATCCACTAACAGCCCAGTAGGCTGCATATTGCAGATTCAGAAGGTTCAAGGTTTAGGTTTTAGGGTGCAATAGATATTGCCAAGGGATGAGATTCAGCTTGATTTACCTCAAGTGTTTCAGTCGGAAGCAAATAGTCACAAAAACTGGCCCCATTATACCAGGGAACCAGTACTCTTTGTGGCAAAGAAACTCGATATTCCACTTGGTCAGAATCACTGCAACAGCAACAACTTAGCTGCAGGAAATCACCTTGATCAAAAAATCATAGACTTGAACCTTCAAATGACCTAGACAGCAAAAGTTCAGACAATAATATTGTTTCAGATCATTTTCTGAAAAGAGTGGGAAAAGCCTGGACCTGTAATCTACACTCACACCACAAGCCCCTCTATTCCTGAAAAACATGAGGCTTAGCAAAGTATCTACACCTTGATGTAAGCAGTGAGTGTGATGGTTTGATCCCTGCAGCTGAGGTTTCTTGTGGACTGATGATGTCTTTAACTTGAGCATCCTCCAGTGCTTGTTCTGCCTCGTCACAAAGAAGATCCAGCCTTGCTTTTAGACTGGCAATGATATCTCCCTGCATCCAGTTTTTGCAACATTTTGAGGTCAATGTCAACCTGAAGACAAAAGAAAGACCAGCTGCTGCAATATTGCATATCTATCTGTGGTGAAACTCACAATATTAGGCAGCTGTGATGAAATGGTGCAAATCCATAAGACAGAACCAGTAGATACCAAACCCTAATCCTGAAACTCACTAGCCCAGACCAAAGAAGAAAAGACAGAAGACTTGCAGCAGCTTAAACCTGATGAGATACTGGCCTAAATTTTTGAGAAACTTCTTCACTGTCCTGGAGAAAAAACTGAAGGGAAAAACCTTGAGATCTAAAAGTGCATGATGTAGAGGCTCCCGTGAAAGGGCAAAGGTCCATGCATGCACAACCCCATTCAAGGTCACAATCCCTGTAACCTTTTGCCCTTCATCCAAGTCTGCATGTAACGGTGGCACCCACCAAGTCAGAACCTGAAACTACAAACTGCTGTTCACCGACTACACTTCCAAGCAGATACTGCTGCCTTTTGGAGTTACTACCTACGCATGTAAAGTCTTCAATGATTGTAAAGAACTCCAATTCATCACAAAACTTACCATATTGTACATTGTTGCCAGTTGGAGGGAGAAGAAGCTCAACTTTATGTGGGTTAGCTGTTGTGGTCCCTGGCCCCAGAATTTTGTCTTCATCTGCCTGGAAGGAGCCAACCAAAAATGCACACAAAGCCTTCAACTTGTGCTATATCCAAATACAAGAAAACAGAAAAAAATACAAAAGAAAGACCCATAAAGCTGAAAAAGCAGGGGGAACAAAAGTAAGAACATGCTACATATATGTTTTCTGCAAGAACAAGAGACTAGTGCTCAAAGGCTTTGCCTGCAATAGTGTTCAGATGTGGACCTTGCACTCAAATTTGCATGGAGCCATTTGTTGATATGAGACCCAGAGGGCTTCAAAGACCAGCAGGAGTTTCAAACAGGTAGCTGCAAATGGAAATGAGAAACCAGGGGGAAGAAAAGAAAATACCAGCAAGCCATCAACAAGAGCGACAGATGACTTAAGATGAGCATCCACCATTGCAAATGCAGAGAAGAGATGGCTCTTCATGGTTTTCCTTGGTGTATCCTTTGCTTTGACCACCATTGGTACACTGTTCAAACTTCCACACTATCAAGTTATCACAAAATGCTCTGAAATCATCAATTGAGAAACTTTTTCTTGATACCCATTGCTTGTGGGTATTAAGATTTGCACCTACGGCTCAGGTTTGAGGGCTAGGATACTAGGATTAGAATAAGAAAAGTTCAGTGCCTTCTGTGGTAATCAAATGATTTGATTTCTTGGTGGCACAAAACCTCTGAACTGAATCTGAACAGCTTAGCAAGAGCCCAAAAGAATGGGCTCACTTGTTGAGAAGCATACCTGAATTCTACTGGATGTGAACAGACAAATGTGTGTAGACTTGACAGAACCTTTCCAAGCTTCCAATCACATGGGCGCAGTCCTGCTGAAGAAAACCCAGAATCCACTGCACAACTACGGCATGACAACCTGCACAAGTCAAGAACAAACAATCTTTCAAATATAGGTTCACATTCTGGAAATTAATGATGCCAAGTGTGCCTCCCCAAAAAACCTGGACCTATAAGACAGAGAAAAAAGGGGAATCTTGGATTTGTCAACCAACCTTCTTGGACTAGATGAGATATGCAGCAAAAGGCGCTCCACAACCTCATTTCCATCTACATGTATTGGAGATGCTGTTGCCACTGCTCTCACCACCTGGACACAGAATCCCAACCGAAATACTACAACTGAGCCCTCACCACTTGAAAACCTTACTCCTAGTATCTGATTGGTAGTGCAACAAAGAATCTGAACAATTTCAACTGGTTTTGGCTGCCTGGCAACCTTGTTGTCATGCTGAAGAAATTGAGTTAGATATTTTTCATTCAGACTCAATACAAGAACCTTCAAGAGGAGCTTCTTTTTGTGGCTATACTCTGAACCCCAACCAACCCAAAAAAAGAAACCACTGATGCTTCCAGTTCCCATTATTTGTCTGGACTGAGTCTGATGCCTTCACCGTGAATCTACACAATGATGTCATAGCAATCATGCTCACCTGCCAGAAGATTGCAGAGGAATTTTTGAAGGCAGTCTCCGTGGCAAATACAAAGATGCCAACAACTTCCATGCCTCCCACCAGCATCCTTGAAACCTGCTGATCAGAAGCACAAATTCTACTCATGAGAATGCTGAGTTGAGGGTGATGAAGCTTACAGCTGAACTCTACTTGATGTTGCGCTACAGAAATCCTCACAAAGTTGAAGACATTCTGTTGCAAAAACAGTGGGTGTTTGGTGCACATTTGAGAGATGAAGATTGCAATACACAAACCGTGACCCAGAACTCAATCTGTTAGTCTCATTGCTCCAGGGATCTTAGTTTGTAAACAGTAGTAGCTGCTGCATGAATGGGTAAATTGTGAAATTGTTGTGTTGTGGAGTGTTTTAACCTGCCGGGCATGCTCTGCAACCCACTCAGAGTCAACTGTCAATGATGAAGAAGAATCTGCAGCAGTTTTTCCCTTTTTGCTTCCGCCTTTTCGACTGCTGCCTCCTCCTTCCTTTGAGCCTTTTGGGTCACTTGGCAGTGGAGTCATCTTTGCAGCTTCCTCTCCATCGGTTGCAGGTGTTGGAATCAGTGCAAACACCAGATCCCGCACTGATGATACCACCGCCAACTTCCCCACAAGAAGGCCAATCTGCAGTTAAAAAAACCCTTCAAGCTCGAAAGACAACATACCAAGCAGAAGACAGCAGTGGAAACACATCACGTAGATCATGGTCATGCACAGATTGCATGCAAAGGCTTTGGAAAGACAGAGACACAGACAGACAGAAACAGAGACAAAGAACCTGAGCGGTGCGTCTGGATGCGAACAGAGCGTCGACTCGAGCCTCTATCTGCGTCTCGTCGCCAACCACAGACCTCACCATCTTCCTACCCTTTTGTTCTACTCCCCACCTTCTTCTCCTTCTCTGTGAGAAGGCTCTCTTTTCTTGCAGTCACAAACCCACAAGAATGCTTACAGCATCTGGTTGCTACGTAATGCATCTGTGTTTTTACTCAAGAAAAAACAACTCTCCTCGTGCTGTGCACATCTGCTCATCTCAGACATCCTCACGCCATCAAATCCTCCTCTACAAAAACCCTAAAACACAACTCTCCTGTGCACCAAAATCTGAGACAAATTTCTCTCTCTCTTTGCAACAAAACCCACATTTGCAAGATGCTTGACTCCTCCCAAACAATTTTAAAAAATCGATCCCCAGAAACAGGATTTTTGTCATGACAAAACAACACCAACACCCACAACAACAACAATTTCTTCTTGCTGCTTCGATTAGGTCAGATTTCTTCTCCTCCTCCTCTTTCTTTAAACCCTAAAGGTTAAAACCCTCTTCATCAACAAGCTCTTTGTTTCCAGGACCCATTGATGCTAAACGATGGATCTCTTCTTCGACTGCGAGCAATGGGTGCTGCTTCCGCCATGAACGACGCCAGCCAGGGAAGTGCTGGCTGCTGTGTGGAAGAGGAAGACTTGATCGATTCTTCTTCGTAGTGAGCGAAGAAGAGCAAATGGCCAGTACACTGGGTCCAGCTCCTGATCCTGAGGCAGTACTACGAGGTCATCGCGCTGCTGTCAATGTGGTCACATTCCATTCTCCTTCCGGCACTCTCCTCTCCGGGTACAAACTCTTCTCAGCTTCCCGACTCCACCTGCAATGAGTTTGTTGAAGACCCTTTTTTCTCTTTCAGAATTTCTGATTCAGAGCAGCAGCAGTGATTGAAGCCCTCACTGATTTTTTGAATGAGTGTGTCAGCGATGCTGATGGTGAGCTGAAGATCTGGGATCTTAGAAGACATAGACCTCTTTCTTCTTCAAGGTATTCTATCTATCTTTCTATCCATCTATGTACCAACCAGCCTTGAAGAAGATGAGGAGGAATTGTTGTCATGTGTTGGTTCCTCTGGGAAGAAGTCAGACTCTGCTTCTCTTGAGAAAGTGAGACTTTCTCAAGAAAAAGTATCTTTGATGCTTGTTGTTGTTCTTCACACACATAGCCCATATCTCTCTACCCTTTACAGAGTCTTGCTTTGTTTTGTAAGAATGCAAAAAGAGATGTAAGCACTTTCCTACATGGTGAGAGAGTCCCAGTAGCTGCTGCTGGGCTGGAAGCAAAAAATCAACAGCAACAAACAAACAAACAAACCCAATTTGTTGAGAATCTTACTTGATGTACACATGGTGTCTTTCTATCTTCTACAGAGCCTGTGTCACTGTCAACAGACAGCAGGAAGTTACAGAGATTATTTCCTGATCATGATGAGTACAAGAGTTGGAACATGATTGGCAGTAGGGCATCAGAGTGGATCATTTGCTGAGAGCAAAATGATGATCATGATATGTCTATGATCAAGTGCTCATATGCTGCAGTGGGTTGTGCAGAGTTCACACACCAGCTGCTGGGGTTATTGGTATCAGTGCAGCAGATGCTTCCAACAAAATCTTAAGGTATAAAAGGATCACATCTGGTTTTGTCAGATTTCACCATAGATTTTGAGTTGGTTTCTTGACAAGCAGCAGGGATGGCCCCTACCTATCTGTTTCCATAATCATATGAGGAAAAAGGGGTGATATGTTCTTTTGTGTGCGTTCAGTTTCTCAACTGATCATTGAGATTTCTGCATCTACTAATTCACATAGTTCTGGTTTTTTGTGAGACAGAGCAAGCAAGCTTCTAATTGTTGATGTGGGATTGGGGATGATGGATAGCCAAGGGCGAGATGGGACTGTGAAGTGCTGGCAGCTGACAGAATCAATGTTGTCAAGGTGCGCAATGCTGTGATTTCCTCAAGGTATCCTTAATGTTTCATAATTGATCTATAGGGAAGTGTCACCCTAACACTGACAACACATATAAGGGTTATTTTTTTTCCTGTTGTCAAGCAAAGATGGATAGCTTTGAAGACAGTTTCTTGTTTGCAGGCAACCCTTACTGACCATCAAGACAGATTCATACCACTTCTGCAAGCTTTCGTTGTCAGAGAGTGCCACTATGAGTTCTGAATCTGAGGGTAAGGAATATGCTTACATTCACTAATGCTTGAACACCTCAAATTCGTAGTCAAGTCAAGAAAGTCTTTTCCTTTCAGCTTTCATCATTCTGAAGCATATGTTGTCATTGTCATTGTCAATGGTGACAAGATTATTCTTTGCAGATTAGATTGTTTGCCCAAATTCATGGATGAGATTTATAAGGTTTTCTCTGCACTGGAGATTTTCTGTTTTATGGGGTTTATTTAACTAACAGGACAGTGATCAACCAAAATGGGGATTGTGGTCAGCTATTGTGGGAAATACAAAGATTGCCTCAGGTGCCGCGGTGATTGCTATTGCAGGGAAGGAGCCTTCTATTGTGAGAGCTCTAGCTCTCATCATGCCAGTTTCTTGACATCTTCTTTTCCATAGGATTTTTGTAGGTGAGGGTGCTGTTGATGCATCTGATGTGTTGGATATAAGGTTTGTATTATTGTGCTTGTTCTGGGGGAACTCAGTTGATGGAATGATTGATGATGTTGCAGATAGAGCTGTGGGATATTGGTTCTGGCAAGTGTGTGCAAAAACTGCCACAGGAGTGCTTAGGCCCATCAACAGGTAACTACAAAAATCTCAGCTTTTGCTATAATTTCATAAGAATTGCCTCAGTTTTGAGAAAGCGAGCTTATTTTTCTGACAGGTGGGTTAACTCCTGATCTGAGTGATTGCAGATTTTTTGTGAAATGCAGGAATGTGTATGTCGTTGCAAATGTGTCCTTGGCTGGATAAAGATGGTCTGTGTACACTAGTTGCTGGGTAAGTGAGAAAATTCTCATTCTCTTTGAGAGTACCCTACCTTTCAATGGGATTCCTTAAAAGTCTGCCTTTGCAGGGCAGCGCAGCCCTGAGACTCCATACTATTGCAAATTGTCTAGATTCTAAGATATCTCACTACCCATTTTTCATGAATTCTATGTTTCATTAGCAGTACAGCATTCCTAGACCAAGCAGAAATCAATGGAATGTGAAGCACTGAGATGTGATCATCATGGTGTGGAAGTGATATATCTAGAGCTCAATAGGGTGCAGTCTTCAGCATGAACACTACACCTACAACACTGGAGCTATAGGTAAGAGTTATGATCAGATCATTGGGGATTTATACTAGTTGAGTGCATATTGTCACGTGGTATATGTCTGTTGTTTTGCAGTTATGAAGATGGAACTATGATGGTGTGGGATATTCGCCATGCAGCAGCACCGTTGATACAAGCTAGACTGCATGATGAGCCAGGTATGTCAGAGAGTGATTTCATGCAGTTTTTAGGTTTTGTGTTTTGCACCCTAATGACTTTGAAAAACCAACCTTTCAAGGTGGGGCATTTTGAACACATTTATATGTTGAGTATGATCCATGGCCTCTAGGTTTTGTCATGGTCTTTAATTCTGCTGCACATGGTAGGAAGAATATGCTACTATCCCACACATGTCATCTTTGATTGCAGTGTTGAGCATCGCCATTGACAGAATTGGAGCTGGAGGTGTCTCAGGTTCAGCAGATGGCAACTTAATGTTTTTCTTTCTTGACTATCAAGAGGTATTCCTATTGTTTGAGCTCCTTTGTGTCACCATCATAATGTTCCCCTTAAGGGGGATCTGCTAAATGTGACATTTCAATCTGGTGAACAGTCTGTTGCAGTGAATTTCTGGTTGGGAATGAACATGAACTCATGTACCAAAGTTCATACCAGGGTTTGCCCCTTGTTTTGATAGACTAATTATGAAAATGTACAGAACACCTTCGTGGTGAAGAAAAAAGTGGAGGGTCAAGCAGGCATTGGAGATATTGCCATTCGTGGTGATGATAAGCTTGTTGCCACAGCAGGTTGGGACCACAGGTAGGAACCGTAACCTATAAATTGGCAAACAATTGAGAATTGAAATTGATATGTGATACAACATCACCCAGAGTTGTTTGGGAAAACACTCATGTCTGATGCTGTTTTGCTGATAATTGAAGTTCCTGTATTGAGATCTCTCCAACTCCCTTTGCATGAGCTGATATGGCAGTAGTGGTGTGTTTAACAACAGGATACGGATTTATGATTACAAGCGCAGGAAGCCTCTCGCTATTCTCAAATACCATACTGAAACAGTATGTCTTAAGCTCTCTCTTTCCTTGCATTTTCAACCTTGGAGTCAACCCACCAGTGTGCAAGATTGTTTAGCATCTGGTAGAAGAAGAAACCCATGATTTTGGGTTTCCAGATCTGCTGAAAAACACTGCTGCATTGGTGTTTGCAAAAACCAGGTAACAGGAGTAACGTTTCGGGAAGACATGAAATGGATGGCAACATCATCAAGGGATTCTACAATCGCTTTATGGTCTTTGTACCCGCCATCATCATTACAACAGAATCAGCAACTGGTGAATAGTGGAGGATCAAGTTGAGTAGATTGTCTGCTTCCTCTTGTGGATTTCTTTTGTATATTTTTTGAATACTTTGTACATGAATCATGCATATTGAATTTCACATCCACCACTAAACCCTGTCAGGGTTTTGTAGCCTTGGGTGAATCATTAGTATCTACTCATCTACAGCAACTGCCAGAAGCTGTCAGAATCATTTAGAATAATGGCAGGCTAAACTACCGTCATTTGTCCAGGATATGGTGCAGGAAGTATGGTAAATGGTAACATGAATGACCATGAGCAGTAACTTAAGGAAGAAGAAGCTGGCACTCTTCTGCCATCTGAGGGAAGATTTTTGCAGGATAATCAATGTGGTAAATAGTTTATTGATTTGGAAAACTACACTTTGATCCTCTGTAAACATGCTCTAATCCTCAGGTGTGATTGGGAAGATACTTGTGTCCGGGAGATTGCCCATCTTTGCAATTGCAAATGTGACTTAAGCTCCAATGAATGTCAGTAGGCAAGATTCTACAAGAGTAAGCAGACAAAAATCATGAGCATAATGTAGGTTTCAGCTCACCTCCCAACTTCAAACATGGCTGAAGGATTGAGAGAGGGTGCTAAACTTGACATTTTTTTGATGTGAGGGGAACACCCCTTTCCTTCTTTGATTCTAAATTCTGTGTCCATGTTGACCAAAACACTAGGGTTTAACAACTCTTTGTCAGCAGCAGTAGCAGCAATAGCACCATGATTGTTGCTGCTGCTCTGTTTTGACATTCTGACTTTATTCCTATTGTGTTTAGTGGCAGTAATAGCAATTGCTGTATCATTGGGGAAGAGTGACTTCCACACAAATGCATGGAGGAGAGTAAAGATGAAGAGGAGAAGGACCATGACTGATGCAGTGAACCATAGCAGCAACGCCAATGCTTGTGTAAGAGATGTTGTTACTTCCTTGGAGTAATGGATTGCAGCTATTGCAGCCACTGACATGGGAAAAGTATATGCCCACCATAGAACTGAAAACCTGCAAGAAAAAAAATCCCAACAATACACATAACACTTTTTTAAAACCCTGGCTGCCAACCCCACTAAACCCTAAACCCTTGCACATTGACCAACTTTGAGAGAAAACTCCAAACTCTGTCTACTAACACTTCCAAGCGAAAACTGATTGCAGCTTGTTCATGCACAGAGCCAGAGAGAGACACACACACACAGCTCTCTTTCAAGCTAGCTTAGCGAAAGATGGCATTGCTGTCTAAGATTGATAAAACGGCATCAAAGATGTTTGTAGTGCCAGTGCTGTACCTGCCTCCTCTGAAGAAGTTGAATCGAACACCCTATGAGAAAACAAAGCACCACCCACAAAAACAAATCCCTTGTTGGAATCCCTCATGGAAAGTCGAAAAGCACTGGGGATTCAACAGTCTAGAAGCTGGAAGATGCATGGGTGATGAAGAAGAAAGAAAGAATTGGGGTTTAGGGTGGTCTGTTTGGTATTATGCAAACATGCAAACATACAGACATACATACAAAAAAGACATACCAGGGAGCTGTAGAGAAAGAGGGAGATGAAGAAGAGGATCTTGCACAAGTTCCCAAACCGTCCTGTGATGTACCTCCAGGCGACGCTTGCACTGGCTGGAACAGCGACAAAGAGGAAGTAGACGGGGTGCATCTCTTTGGGAAGCACCACGTTGGTAGGCAATCGCTGATAGAGAGTGACGAACAGCACCAGGTAATGCGCAAGACCCACTGCCCAGAAGAGGATGGCCGCTTCTCTCCATCCCACAAGCGCTGCCACTTTCGCACCCGCGAAATTCCCCACCACGGACATGTGGGTAGAAGGATTGGCAACTTTGGAGAGGCGTCTTTCTCCTCCCGACAACCACTGTCCATAGAGCTTCAGGTCCAGTGCTAAAATGGGTGTCATCACCACGCACCAGAGTGCAGGACTTGGTCCAGAGAGCTGCAAAGGAGTCGTGGATTTGGTGCTAGTGGTGGTGTTGAAGCTCAAGTACTGAGGAACAGTCTGTGCGAGAAAGAGCGCAGTGATCCACGGCGTGAAGAAGTAGTTGACGCGTACTGGGTGGTAAAACTCTCGGCGGACGGCTTCGTAGTACACCACGCACTTGGCAATGTAGATGATGGTGAGGAGAAGGAGCGTCGCGAGCGCCAGCCACCATATGACCTCCGAGATCACGTACGGGACGTAGACGAATCTCTGCATGCATTGCAGCTCGTGAAGATCGCGCCACAAGATGCTTTGGCAACCTAGTCCAAGGCTGATGCGGAAAACCCCGATGGGAAAACGCAGGAGAAAAGGCCAGAGCTCGTCGCTCGGCAACAGCAAATCCTCAGAGTCCTGTCCATGACCGGAGAATGTGAGACACAGAGAGACAGACAGATTTCTGGAAACATCACTAGAGCTCTGCAGCCACTGTTGCAGGAAGGACGGAGGAGCTTGCAAGATAGTACCTTGGGCTTTTCGAGCTCGGGGCCTTCGAGGGCGTCGAAGTAGCGACCAGGGCTGACGGCAGGAGCAGCTTCTTGGGCAGCGAAGTCGGACCAGCCGAATTCTTCTTCTTCTTCAATTTCGCCGTGTCGACCGTGGAGAGGTGAGGGGGATCTGAGATGGAGCTCGTCGGGCTCGAGATGGATCCGGCCGGGGTTCACTATGGAAGCGGAGCGAGTTCGAAACAGCCCGTAGTTGCCGGAACGTCTCGGCGTCGGAACTGGGCTTGAAGCTGTAGCTGTGAATTCGTCGATTGCGGGATCGTGAATTTTCGGTGAGCCGCCACCGCCGCCACTGACGACGAGAGAATGAAGATGATGATGCAGCCGCGGCAGAGGACCTGAGAATTGTTTTGTCCTATCTGGGGTGATTGACAGTTTGTACGCTTCGGTTGCTGCAACTGGCGACGCCGGCTGCGACCAGCTTCTCCTTGTTCTTACAACGCTGCAAATTCGACTAGCAGCATGCTGGGAAGATGCTCTTGAGGTTGCAGTATCAAACTCCAAACCTTTCTCTTGTGAAGCAGCAGCTTCTTGTAGCTGGAGTTTTGCTGCAGCATCTGCCGCGGCGTCGCAATTGAAGAAACTCTGTTCTTTTCCTGCATGATCAACAGTAGTTCTCCCTGTTCTCCCATCAAACGCAAGGACGTCGTGCCGGGCATGCAAGCTGGATTCAAGCTGCTCGCAGCTGTGTCGTACATTCTCTTCGTCAAAAGCTTTGTCTTCTGCATTCCAGGGATCATCAACTTGACTACTCATGGAATCATCGCTCATGTAAGTCTCATCATCGACAACCACTACTAGATCATTAGGTCGATTGTAAGAACCTCTCGGCGACCAAATTGTTTCCCCGATCACTGGAGTACCCCGAGGTTCAATTCTTGTGGCACATGATGCAATACTAGGCATTGTATGCCACCTGGCTGCAGCATCGGCCTGATCTGTAACATAAGATGTGGGCGTCGAGCATGAGCCAGATGAAGCTGCTGCGGTAGACGACGACGACGCTGCTGGACAATCGGTCGAGTACTCCCGCCGGGGAGAATTGCAATCATCGGGAATTATATCGATGTAAAGAGCAGGGAAGGAAATAGACGAAGAAGGAGAATGGATCGACGACGAGGAGGTTGTAGCAGCTGCTGGACGCTTGCGCGTCAAGCGTCCAGGTGATGATGATGGTGATGGCGGTGATGATCTTGAGGCGGCTTCTTGGGATTGATCTTGATCCCATTTAGCAGTAGAAGGAACATCTTCTGCAGCAGAAAACGACGACGATTCCTCCTCCGCCAAGCTGCATAGATTGGTCATGGAAAGCTCTCGGTACATATTGAAATCCAAGGACCCATGATCATGATCATGATCCATTGCACGTCGGCGAGCGATCTCCGACGGCGCAGCTCCTCGACTCAATAGATCAACAACAACAACAACAACAACAACACTGTACCAAGGTCTTCAGACTGTAAGCTGGTCTAATTTCCGCTGTCGCACTCTGGAAGCTTTTCATCCGTGGCAACAAATTTCTGCAAAAATCCTCCGCGCCACAAACTTACTTGTAAAAAAATTTGTGCTTTTCACCTTTGATCGTCACTGGCGGCCTGACGGACGGACGGACGGACGTAGGGATCGAGGACGGGCGGGCGTACTGAAGGAGGACGGGCTAGTAACAACAACACATGCTGATGACGGATGACAAAACCTCGTGATCCAGAAATGTTTGAAGGAGTCAGCTGATCGAGGACGATATATATGGTTTTTGTGAACTGCTTTCCTTTCTTTCTTTCTTGTCGTTTTTTTTTTTTCCTCCCCTCCTTACCGATCTTGAAAACCCCCTACGCCGCAGCAACACCAACAACCACGACCTTATTTAATTCGCAGTCGCCGTTTGAGGAGGTACAAAAAGCTTTCTTTTTTCTAAAAAGTTGTCGACTTGTGCAGCTTCGAAAGAAGTACTTCCGAAAAAATTTCACACAAGTGTCAGAATTTCACTCGCTGGGTGGAGCCCAAAAAAAGTGTAGCAAACTACTGCACTGAGGCTGAAAAGATGCGCATCCTAGAAGTCTCGTTTTGAGGCACTAGGGGTCAAGTCTAGTGGTAGTAGGTATATCATGCATACATAATACCAGGGCTATGAGGAGGTAGGTCTGATGAATCAGCCACAATCCATCATCCTCGAAGGCCCAAGCTCAACTTGGTTACCACCCACTTGTCCAGCAGAGGTCTAGCAACAAACCAGGTTGTCAATTGGATTTAGAGGAGGAGCGGCAGCAGGAGGAGGTCCCCATGAGTAGTACTGAACCCTACGCGAAAACTCAAAAAACAATCTTGAATCCGACTGCGGCACCAGATGTGACGCTGTTGCTGCTTCTTTTCCATCAAAAGACTTCAATCCGGCTGATGCAGTTTTGCCGCTGCTGTTGCTAGCTTTTCGCATTACGACAAAAAGAATTCAACAATACTCGTGACTACATCACCGCTTCTGCTCTCTCTTGTTCTCTCTCTCTCTCTCTCTCTGGGGACCCACCCATATGCTGGAAACCATTGGTCACCACTACCTCAACACATGACAAATTGTGGAGGAGCTGTGCAAAACGTTCCTTCACAACTGCAAAGGAGACTAATTCCGTGAAAAGGCAAAGTAACAACAACTTAAAGTTTTGCAGGGTTGCATCATCAACAACATCATCCACACAAAGCTCCAACCAGCAGTACTTACTAACTTTCAGTTGCTATTTTTGTAACAACAAAGTTGCAAAACTATGGTGAAAAATCCTTCTGACACATGTCAGTGGCAAGAACAACAAGATTGATGCAATATCACGATCATCACAACTGTGACCATCACATCATGCATGATTTAAGCTGCTTCATAATTTACACCAAATTTTTAGCAGTTTATACTTCTTATGCAAAAGAATGTAAAAGGTTTAGATCTTTTCAAATTCTTCCAGACTTGAATCAGCTTTCCCGACGTTGTGGCGGGCGTGTGGGCGGTGGGCCGTGTTTCTTTCATCTGCTTTGGCTCTTTCTGTTTTCAATTGTTGCTCTTTTTAGAAAATCCTGCTGGAAGAATACCCAAAACACACCCAAAAACAGACAAGCAAGTTTGTTTCTGGCCTCAGAGACGGAAAACCTCCTCAACCCCACCCCCGCCCCACCCCCCAAAAAAGGTACTTGCAATTACTGGCATGGGGTTGTTGATTCTGCGCACACAAATACAAAGCTTGCAGATGGAGAAGCGTTTTGTCGCTTCTGCATAAGCGACAAAAAATTTCAATAGATGCCTCATATGTACAACATACATTGTACATTGTGTGTGTGTGTGTGTGTGTGTGTGTGTGTGTGTTTTGTATGACGAGAACTCAGGATGAGAAAGGCTTCATGTTGATCCTACAAGTGCTGCCCCCACCATCGATTCATCAAATCTTTTCTTCTTTAACACCAAATTTTTGGATTTAATCAAGATAAACTTTTCTTCTTCTTTTTCACAGCATATTGGATTTCATCTCTTGGTCTTCTTCTTTATATATATTGGATTCATCACCCACCCGAGATTTATCTTCTTCCTTTCACATATTATGGGTTTTTTGCAATCTTTTTCTTCACCGTCTTGTTCTTGTTCTTGATACTGTTTTTGGGCGTAGGAGAAGATTTGATGCAACTTGTCAAGTTTCAAAGGAGACGACAGTTGGCTCAGCTCTCAAGATTTTGCAAAGTCAAAAGAAAAGGGCATCCTGTACATATACTGTCAGTGACAAACTTGCTTTGCTTCCACCCAAGTGGAAGCACCCAAAAACTAAAATAAAATTGCAAGATATGCAACGAAAGGTAAACAACAACTCATGAAAATCCACTCTCGGATTCTGGAGAATTATGTTTGGACTTTTGTGCAGAAGATTGACAAATCCTCTCTTGGCCCTATACACACACACACAAATACCCATTGTGTACCTTTTTCCAAATTTTAGTTACCTGCTACAAAAAAAAAGGGGGGAAAAATTTTACAAACAAATTAAGATACAAAATTTAGCTTCCACAATTTCATCTCTTCACAACTTCTTGTGAATTCTCTTTGCATCACTAATAGTGAACCTAATTTCTCTCTCCTCTTGCCTTGGTTGAACAAGTGCCTACACTACACAATCCATGGCCCTGTTGTTAGCCTAGTAGGCTCCCAATCTGTTCCTATCAAGTTTTCAGTGGTTTCTTATCATGCTCC
>Ga0209208_10003270_pt1 | contig 23254 bp, 23 predicted proteins | sample S1TSphfallax_3_FD_187694 | JGI IMG/M metagenome (GOLD analysis project Ga0209208, IMG submission 187694) | Host-associated microbial communities from peat moss isolated from Minnesota, USA - S1T2_Fd - Sphagnum fallax MG (SPAdes) (version 2) | ecosystem: Host-associated > Plants > Peat moss >...
GCCACCCTTCCGATCCGCAATCCAACGGCTCGCCCCTTGCTCCCCATCGTTATCTACTCCATAATTCGCACCTGGCGGGAAACTTAAAACCCCGGTTTCTGAATTCTACCCGCGCCCCCCGGCCCGCCCGTTCCCACATTTGCCGCCAACGGCTAGACAAAAAACCCCACAACCCCTTACAGAGCCCTTCATGCACTCCACTGCTGTTCTTTGCAATACGGTTCTCAGAGAGGCTCTCTCTCTCTCTCTCACTCGCGTATTTACTTGTCTTCAGCGATTGCTTGTTTGTTTCTTCGACAAAGAATAGTCTTGCAATCGAGTTGTCTCGTTCGGAGAATTTTTTTTTCCTGTTCATGTGAGTATTGAAGCTTTACGAGCTTAGTTACAAAGTTGAGGATGGAAGATTAGTTAATAGCTAAAGTGGCTGGGAATTTGGAGCGAGCTTTGTGACGGTTTTGAGGAATTGTAGTTCGCAATGGCGGGCGGAGATAATGTGCGGCGGACTCGAGCGGCGGCCAAGAGGTCAGCGATGGAAGAAGATGCGACGAAGTCGGCAGCGCAGGCGAAGAAACGGGCAGTGAAGAAGCGGCCAGCGTTGGTTAACCTGTCGAATCAGCAGGTTGCGTCGTCACGAGCTGCTGGCGGCGTTGGTGTCCCTGTCAAGGAGCAGCAGCAGCATAGTGGTAAAGTGGCGGCGAAGGCGGTGGTGGTTGTGGAAGGCGACGAGAATGCTGTTCCTGTGGAGCGTATCGTATCTGTTTCGGATTTGCAGCAGCAGCAGCAGCAGAGGAAGCCTGTGCTGCTGCAGCAGGCCAGTGCTGCGGCTATCGCCTCTCTGGAGCGACGTACAGTGCAAAATTTGTATATCTCTAAAGACGAGGAGACAGATCTGGAACCCGAAGAAGGTGAGAACCTTTAGAAGGCACGCATTCTTATGCTGAAGAGTAATTGACATCGACACATTCTTCCTGTTTTCTTCTCACTCCGTGTCTTGAGAGAAGAGAAGGATCATATGTTGGATCAGCACCCTTGACGATGAGGTTGTCGAAAGCATTGGAAAGGATGTGAAAATGTGGCCTTTCTTGCTGTCGATTCCTCTTGTTTTCTCCTTGGAACTGGTATCAGCTTCCAACTGAGGAAGCCGAGAGCTGCAATTTCCGTAGGAGGAATGACGGTTGTATTGTCATGTTCGGTGCCCCGTTTCCCGTGTTTTCAATATTCAATTCTCGTGTTATGCCTTCCAGATGATTCCTGCTCTTCAGAGGCGTCAGGATGGTCAAATAAGCTGAGCTTTCAGGACATTGACCATGGTCAATCGGATCCACAGATGTGCAGTATGTATGCTGCGGAAATCTATGAGCACCTTCGAAGGGCAGAGGTCTGTCCTTGAATCTTTCTGTTAGGGGAAGGTGTACTGGGATTCAATGTGGGCTAAAAGAATGTAACCTATGTATACTTCGATTGGTACTAGATGCAGTTCGGTAATCATCTCTCCAAGCCATTTTCAGAAATCTGTAGATGGTGCAATGGTAGGCACATCAAAACTCATGACAAGCAGGCATTTTGATATCTGTTGATCAGTTTTTCCCTTTCCATTGCTTCTCAGATCAAAAGAAGGCCTTCATCAGATTTCATGGAGTCTCTGCAGCAGGATATCAATAAGAGTATGCGGGGAATTCTCATCGACTGGCTTGTGGAGGTGAGTTTTGATTGTGTTGATTATATTGCAGCATTGCAAGCTCAACAAGATCCTGCTTGGAACAACCCCGTCATCATTTATTGATCTGTGTATCATTCATCTGGTGCAGGTTGCAGAGGAGTACAAGCTAGTGCCCGACACACTTTATTACACAATCTCATATATTGACCGGTTCCTCTCTACTAATGTTGTTCCTCGGCAGCGTCTGCAGCTCCTTGGTGTTTCTTGTATGCTCATTGCTGCGTAAGTTTCTTCCATGCTTTCATGTGCTTGTTATAACACACATAGGTTGGGATTCGGGTTAACTGTTGGACATGGCTCTAGGATTACAGTATTCTTAGCTTACTTTGCAAACAAGTGAAGGTATTGCTTCTACTTTGATTTATTTGTTATGTTAAAATGTTTTCCCTCTCTGTCATGTATTGATACAAAGCTTTACTACTATGGCAGCAAGTATGAGGAGATTTGTTCACCGCAGGTTGAAGAATTTTGCTATATAACTGATAACACCTACTGTCGTGAAGAGGTACAGCTCTAGTTGCCTTAAATTAAAGCTGTCAATAGACTGGATATGCTTTTTCAATGCTGCAAATCTTACTGTACTGTGCTTTTTGATCAGTTCCTATGAACTACTTTAAAATGATTGGATCATCTGATGCAATTCAGGTTCTGGAGATGGAGAGGAAAGTTCTAAATGAACTTAACTTCGAGCTCACCACCCCTACCACAAAGAGCTTTCTCAGGTGATTGCCATGCCCTACACACTACACATTTAGATGTCTAGCACATAATTGCTGCTGACCTTGATAGTTGGCTCCAATTTACGACCTAGTCTACTGGTTGAAGACAGATTTTGAATCTTTGGGTGAAGAAAAGGAACCCTTGAGGAATAGAGAAAGACTTGTCTGGATGAAATCCTTTGTCCCAGCAAGTCCAATTCTTGCTGAAGTTGAGTTAACAGGTTTTCAAGTTACCAACTGCATTGTGGTTATGTCTTTTGTTGCAAGTAGAAGCCCTAAACCTGCTTTATCTTCGCTTATGTGCTGTGAACAGACGATTCGTACGTGCTGCCCAAGCTGGCTACAAGGTTTGCACTAAACTTACAATACTTTCCTACAAAATGCCAGTAGCATTCAGATAGCCAGTAATTGAGATGAAACCTTGTAATGGGTTTCAGAAAAGTCTCCCATCTGCATTGATGAAAGTTGAACAGTTGGCATCTTAATTCAATTCTTGTGAATTACTCTCTTAATGGTGGGGAATGTGTTATCTGTTCGTTTCAGTGGCTAGGAAACTGCTGTATGGTGAATTTTCTAAGTTGTCTCTGCTGTGATCATGCAGGCACCTTCACTTAGTCTCGAGTTCCTTGGAAACTTTCTTGCTGAACTCACTCTTATGGAGTACAGCTTTCTGCCATACCTGCCTTCTTTAATTGCTGCATCAGCTGTCTTCATGGCCAAGCTCACTCTTGACTCAAATAGACATCCATGGGTGTGTATTCATAAATTCAATCTGTTCCAAGTTGTTTTGATACAGGATTAATCACGGTTTCCCATTTGTCTTTGCTTTTTCTTGTTTTCACTTATTAAAATGGTATGTCAATTGTTTGCAGTGATATCTAGTGTGGTCATTTGAAGTTTCAAGGTCAGTAACAAGACATGTCTGAGGAACATCTTTTTGTTTTGTGCAGGATTCCACTTTACAGCATTATACTGGTTATAAGCCATCAGAGCTAAGGGAATGTGTTGTTGGAATTCATGAAATTCAGTGCAACACCAAGAACTGTACTCTTCCAGCCATAAGGGAAAAGTATCGGCAGCACAAGGTAATTCTTAAATGTAAACTCCATTCAGGATTTACCAGTCCACCTAATGAGGACAGTTCAATTGTGAACTCATTGAAGTACAGAGCAGATCTCCTTAGTCATGATGGGCCTCAAGACTTAGAAGATCAGTACATAAAGCACAAGATATCAGCGGCATTGCAAAGATGATGGTATGCTTGGGAATCTTAATTTTTTTTCTATCTATTGCAGTTCAAATGTGTATCAACACTGGTGCCACCATCAATTATTCCATCTGAGTACTTCTGCGATATTGAGTAAAATTCCAGAGAAGGCCCCATCCCTTTTGCGCTCGCAAGGGACAGATAATTACAGTGTCCCAAACAGCAGGAATACAGTGTGGCCTTTGGAAGAACTAACTGATGCAGATAGATATTAGGCATGCTGGACCCAAATTTAGCACGATGAACCAACCAACACACATGTGAGAATCACAACAGACCTTGGAAAGGAGGAAGCTGAACTACCAAACAGGCGCTTGGGCACACTGACCAGGTACTTGTTTGGTTTCATTATCAGTCGATAATGTCATCCTAGATGTCATACTAGAATAGGTTTCTCAACATGGAGACTGGCTTTGAAAATGTGTAGAATCTGAACTTGTACAGGGAGGTAAAAAGCCCATCTGTGCTGAGAAGAATTGAGGCCATTGTGGGCTCTGATAATTTGTAAAAACATCACTACTCTTCTGTGATGCCTAGAATTTTGTTTATGTTTACAAACATCTATGTGTCATTGGTTTTTGTTGACAGTGATCCATTCTTACAGACTACTCACATTTATTCATTTGTTCCTGTCTAGCAAATGTGCACAATCTAGTTAAATAATAGTCCGCAGACTTGCTTTCAATGTGCAATGATTGTTGCATTGTAGTATGCTTGTTCAATGTGTTCACTGTTTCAGCCAAACTGTACATCTTACTGGATACTTTCAAAACTGTTTAATCAAAACCATAAGCTTATTAGAAAATTATCATTAGCATATTGGTCACAATATTCTACATTCTACGTTTTGCTAAGAGAAGTTGGTACAAATTGGTATGAAGTAATTGAGCAAAAACACAAAAACATGTGTAGATAAGGCAAGAAGCGTGCCTAAAAACGTATAGCACTGTACCAATGTCATGTTTTCAATTCTTTCAATCTGCCTGATACAGTGGACAAGAGAAATGTCCATAGAAAGAACCCTGATATAGAGAAAACTAAACTTGCAGTTGTCATTTAAAGAACTGAGGAAAGTGTTTGAGCAAATCTGCCAGAATAACTCATTGCATCTGATATAGAGAAAACTAAACTTGCAGTTGTCATTTAAAGAACTGAGGAAAGTGTTTGAGCAAATCTGCCGGAATAACTCATTGCATCTTCGGCAACTTCAGTCCACACATTGCAGATCTTCTCTGCATAACCCACCTGCAAGCTCAAGGTCCAGTGTTTAGGTGTATCCGGAAAGGTCTGGTGTTTTGAACATCGAACAAATAACATCAATAAAGTTCCAGAGAAATCTCCATATAAACACCTGAGAACAAAAATGACAATGAGTGTAGCCTTGTAAAAGCTCACAAAATGTCAGACCATCACCTTCATCACACAAATAGCAAATACAAGCTGCTGCCGTGACTATCCACTGACTTCATCAGCTCCCAATTGTGAACTACAAAACTGTAAATCAGTGGACATCAGGAAAGGAAATATCACATGCCTGAGTATGGGCAAAGCCTTGTAGCATATTGGTGAAATCTCGTAGCCTCTCCTCCTCGAACCGCTCCAGCTCTGCCCGGTTATGCTCCTACAGATGCCACAGCGAAGTGCTTAAACTGGTTCAAGGCCCCTACTACTAGTCACAACTGTGTACATGTCCTTTGCCCTGTAACATATGAGACACTTGGGAGCTCTATCTTGAGAATGCTAAGTGGACCTTGGGTGACCTCGGGTCATAATGGAACTTTGAGAGCATGACTTCCAACACGAGGCAGCAAAACACATACCTTAATGCAGTCGTACTCTTTTTGTGCAAGGTCACGAGCTTCTTCAGTGACCTTGACTGCCTCTTTGAGCTCACTGACTTTCCGATTATGAGTATTGTTTCCACCAAAAAATTTGTTGGAAGCTGCTTCAAGTTTTTCAATCCGCATGTTGTTTGTAGCCACATCCGACATCAATGTTTGTACTGTCAGGAGTGCATTTGAGCGGTCTGCAAATGCTGTGTGCAAACCTTGCATAAGGGCTAAATACTCATGCAGAGTGTCCTGTCAAGACATAAAATAGTCACTTATCAAATGAACAGTATGAGCATACCTACTGAAAAAGAATAACACTGATTCATTGCCCTAGCAAATCCAATTGACAATAACACATCACCCTCAGATTACTTCGAAGTAAGGGCAGCACAGGTGAAATCATCATGGTCTAAATGAAGAGACAAGGTCATGACACAGGCAATGGAGAAACTGTTGTGTTCCTTTGGAGTAATGGTTCTCCTAAGAGCATCTGAAAATCAGAAGTAGACCATACACCTTGCCTGGAAGGTGTCAAATAGAATACTGATGTAGGAAAGCAATTTGGAGCTAGATGCCTCACCAAGTGCTGTACACACTGGGCAGTGCATTCCCGGTAAAAGCGACTAGCCTTAACAGCTCCAGTGGCAACACATTTTGCAGCAGCAGCATGAACTGGTGTGAAACCTGCTTCCATCTCAAATTTGGCAACCTTGATGAAGGCCAGCCCAAGCTCTCCCATCACTTCCCCCACCTCTTGCTGGGCCTTCACCAACACCTCTGCCTGCACCCCTTTGTCCAGACCCATAAATGACTGCTCAGACAGCCTGTGCTTGCCTCAGGTAGGTCATTTCAACCATGAGAATCAAGCCTTCCCTGGTGGGAATGCCTTCTTTGGTACACATGCCTTTTGAGCAAATGAGATTCCTGGTACATTCAGACACATTCATAGAATTGTTACTTTAGCTTTAAGATTATGATCTCCCAGTGTACAGAATGCCAATCTACCTGTTGGGAAGCATCACTGAGATGGTGTTCAAGGTCTTGCAATTTCTCTTTCTTCTTCAGAAACACTCTGTCTTCTTCAATGATGGCAGGCCCGGTGCTGCCCCAGTCATTTGTAACTGACTGCTTCAACTCTTTGAACAATCTCACCAAGTCTCGGCCACCTTTTGTAGGCTGTGCTGCTTCATGGGGTGCAAGGATTGTGCTGCCTTCTCCAAACAGCTGCCGGGGGAGATTTGCCGCCCCATCTAGCATACGTGATGCCATATCTATTGTTGGTGCAAGTGGCAATTTTCCCTGTGACAATGAAGATCATTTGCCTCCCAGATAAGGAGCTTTGAAATCTGCATGCCAGTAAATTCATGACATGCACATTTCGCAGTTTTCATGCAGCAGATGATCTGTATCAGTTGCCAAACAAAAAAAGCCAATCCTTGAAACCAAAAGGATCTTGAGATTCCAAAGAAGAGCTCACCTCAGCTTGCAGGAACAAACGAAGTTCATCACTTTGGCGAAGAACAGGATGTGCAGCCAATCTGCTGAAGTATTTCTCCAATGCTGCACGCCGATTCTCAATAAACTCATCCTTTTGCATCACCTGGCTCTCCATAGTATTCTTATCTGGCCGAGGAGGGATGAAAAACCCCCTGAAGCTTTGTGCAAGCCTGTCTGCAAGTGTGACAACATCACGGAAACGTCGCCGCACACTGAAATCTGACCCCTGGTAAGATGCAATATTCGTATGTGTGTTGATCAAATAGGTTACATATGAGGATGCAACTCCAGCTGCAAGTGAGGCACCTGACTCTGGAATTTTCTGTGGATCTGTCACTGTGATTGTGAGCACATTGGAGAATGAATCTGTCTGTGAGAAAACTGCTGTCATACTGTGGCTCAGGTCTCGGGAAAAAATGGCATCTGCATATGATGGTGGCTCCAATAACAAATCCTCTTGCAAACTGCCACTGCTTTGTGCAGAAGACTCCTGAAATCCGAATTGATCTGCATCTGCAAGTTTAGCTGCAAGTGGATGTGACTCTTGCAGCGCTGATGAGAAGAAGAAGTTTGCACCTCCTGACATTGAATTCCGATAATCACTGTTGGTGGGGAGGAAAGGATGAGGCTTTGAATCCAGAGTCAAGCTGTCCATCATGTCTGTAGATGTGTACAAACGTCGTTCGTCATCTTCTTCTTCGTCTGAGCCCATCATGGTTTCCCTCAAACCCTGAAAAAAAGACAGAAACTTCCGTCACATTCCTCCATCACGTTTGCTGTTTGCTTCTCAAATGTTGTTTGCTTCTGAAACAAAAATCCTGATCCAGTTTTGATGAGAAGCACAGTAGCAACATCTTGTCGCTGCAGAATCCTATTCACTTCTTCCCATTCTCAAGCAGCAACAGAAAGATGTGTCTATGGCGAGGCTGATTCCTTTTCTACACTTTGTCAATTAAAGCACGGCATGTTTGACAGCATCAATCAGTAAGCAGATGGAAGAAGAAACTCCTTCGCCCCAGGCACGCAGACTCTGGAAAAACCTCAAAACCAAAACCGAAGACAACAAGGTCAGGCATCAAAGAACTCGCAAATTTACGAGGAGAGGAGAAAGCATGTGAAAGGTCAGAAGCTCGCCTCAACTGTGCACTCTTTGGCTCTCTTTCTTCTTCCTTCGGCCCTCGCCGCCGCTTCTCTCACAACAACTTTGGTTTCTGTATTCAACCTCTCTTGCACCTTTCTTGCACTCCACTAACGGCCCTTCCGGTCTCCATCCCACATACCAAGCAAGTCCACTAAACGAGCTCGAAAGCGAGAGGAAGAAGCTTTGACCAAGAGAACCTCTTCTACTACCTCCTTTCGGACGAGGTTTCTCTGTGCGAATTTTGCCCTCTTTTGTGGACATTCGTGTCCTTTTCGAAGTAGGTTTTGTCGGCGTTTTGTGGCACGTTTTATTTCTCATCTTCGAGAGCTGGACTGATAATCTTGAGGTTATGTTTTAGTTGAAGTGCTGAACATTGCAGAGTTTGCATGCGATCTGCAACAAGAATTCCCTGGTTATAAAGAGAGATAATAATGCTTCACAGCTTCCAAAGCTCGGAGCAGTTGCTTGGATCGAATCAAGGCACGCCTGCTTCAGACACAATTTGCCATCTCTACTAAAGCTCCTTTTTGCAGTTTCTTCAAGCTCATAATTGCAATGAGGCAGCTGAATGTGGTCTGGAAAGGAAGAGGACTACTACTACTGCAGGATGTCTCCAAGAAGACTACTATTACAGGATGTCTCTCTTGGAGAAGACTATTACTACAGGATGCATTCTTATCATGTTCCAATTGTAGGAGCAGCAGACAGCAAATTGAAGGGGATGGTTCTTCAGAGACAGAAAGTTCTTACAACCTTGAACCTTGAGATTGTGAAACGCACACACACATGCACAGAAACAAAAGCATAGAAATCAGCGAGAATCAAAACTCAAGGAATTCAAACTATTGGATTCAAAGTTTTATTCGACAAAATACATGATGGTAACAAATACAGACAGTTCAGGCTTTGAATGCTTCTTTTGATTCTTCCAATACTTTCTTCACCCTGGAGAAAGCAATTCCTTTTTCAGCAATTTGCAAATAGAATCTCCAATGGAATTGCCTCCAATCGTCAGTGTCAGCTGCATTACCATGGTAAAAACCCCTCTTGTACAAGATGCGTGCTGATAAGTACAGACAGTTTTACTTTGAATAGTTCTTTGATTCTTCAGCACTATCTTCACCCTGGAGAAAAGAATTCCTTCGTCAGGAATTTCCATACAGAATCCCCCATTGACTCACTTCTGATCCTCAAGGTGTCAGCTGCATCAGCATGGTAAACCCCTCTTGATCTACAAATCAAAAGAACCTCACTTCTGAACATTGTCATGTATACATCACCCAATCCCTTGGATACTACAGAGGTTTAAGCACTTCCCTTTCAAGCAGACTAAAAGATCACATGTGAGAGTGCCTCAAATGGCAAGACCTCCCACATGCACCAATCAGTCATACTGCGACTTGATTTCCAACATCAGAGACCAAATGGTCACTCCCAGAATGGACTCTGCAGTAGCACAGCTTTCATCAGATGCTGGATTCACAATGCCCAGGGTAGGAGTTAGGACTAGAACCCTTCCACTGGTCAGTAGAACACCCTAGAATCATGCGCTCATTTCTCATCTGCTATTCTCAAGGCTGGAGTACTCTTGCACTCTCATGCATATGGGAACAACAAATTACAGATCAAACTATGGCTGAAGCAGATATTTACTGCCCCAACTGCCAGGCCCTCACACACATCATGCAATGAACTCTACTCCTCAAAGATCATCTATCATCGCATGAGCTGTATTCAAACACAGATTCTGCCCAAGGTTGGCAAAGTAAACACACACAAGCATGTGTCTATGAATCAATAAAGCATTTCACATTCAGACCTTCCTAGACATTCCATTTGACAAATCAATTTCCCACTCATGAGCCACAAGACAGATAATTGTTATCCAAGCTGCGCAGCAGAAGAAGCTCTGTTCAAATCAACCTTTGTTATTATGCTATTAACATCAACTCCATTCGTATGTTCCTGCCAGCAACCTCCTCATCACCAGGAAAGAGCAAGACCAATAATGCACACCTCATGAAGACAGGCATTTGCAATTTCTAACAAATTAACTATTGCCACTGTCCAAGCATACATTTCTCTCTACTATTGCCCAAAACTTCCAGGGAAAACCAAAATGTTTTCACCACAAATCAGAGTATGGATATGTGGGCATGTATGGACTTGTGTGCTCAGTGTGAGGGGAGAAAGACAACAGCCCAAGGAACCTACACATTATTTTGCTCCTCAGGACATAAACTGTTCCTTCTGCTAATTGTTGCATGCAGCATCCCTCAGCTTTGTACAAAATGCTGCATGAGTGCCCAGAAACTCATATTGATACCACTCTAGGGTAATTCAATTTCATATGTTCACATGATTCCTCTTATTTCTATACTGTTGCTCATTGATCCCAGATCCAGCTCAAATCCAGAGATGGAGAGTTAAGAGACATGCAGAGAGACATGCCTGCTAACATGTGCACAGAGCTGCTTGGAAGTGGTTTTTACACCATTGACTCCCCAACAAAAACCAGAGACTTGCCTCTCACAGAATTCAAGGTGGTTCTACAATCTATCTGAAGCAGCTCACGTTCATTTGGTTTCAATCTCCAATGCAGATTATGTCAGGTCCTCCATTTGTCAAACTATTTTGATGTCCTTGCAAGTACATGGATGTATCATATCTGTATGCAGACACAATCAGTTTAAACCCTACTATCAGGTTTCAAGTCTCTGATACCTGATGAGAATAAGTACCTCATATGAACTGATGCCTTGCATTGCATAACGTGCTTGCCAGGCACCTCTCCTGCGGATACAACAAGCATGCATGTGTTTCTAGATTACAGAACATGTCAATAGAAACACTTATGAGCTCCAACACTTCACCAGTCTCTCCAGAGCTGCCTGGACATGTTTCACGGTTCAATTCAGAGGCATGCACTGCCATCATGATACATACTCACAGAATCCATTGACGGTTGATCTGTGAATCACAGAATGTCTTCTTTTGTCAAAGACATCTGGTGTGAATTGTGAATCACCAAATGTATTGTTTTCTCATCAAACACATTCAGTGGTTTTTTCTCAAAGACATTTGGAGATTCACTCTGTGACCTAAAAAATATGCTCATGTCCATTTTGTTGCTGTTTGCAAACTGTTGTAACTCACTCACAGTCTGTGAATTCTCTTCAAGGTTTCAAGCCATTACCACAGACTTGTAAAATTCTTGAACAAAACAACAACACAGATCTGAAATGGATGACTCTACAAAAGATCACCAACACAGCTTTGAAATTGAATGACTCTGCAAAAGCTTGACACAGCTTCAGATTGAAGCACACTCTCTATCTGAAAGGATTCTCTCTATCAAATCTCTTGCAATATTATCACAAAGCCTCTGTCCATCTTATTTTTAGTCTAACTTCTTCTCTCGCTGCTCTTCAGAAACAAGCTGTGAAAATGAAATAGGTACCATGTGCAGCAGCATCCCAGCTTGAGAAAGCATGTAAGCATTGCAGAGAAAACATGTGCATCCCTGATGTGTTTTGTTTGTGAAATTCGATGATGGATTGGGAGGAGAGTTGCAGCAGTCCCGTAAATACTATGGTGACACATGCAGCTTCTGCTTCATCTCCAGACCTGACCGTCCGCCATTGTTTGTGTGTGTGTGTGTGTGTCTCACTCTCTCTCTCTCTCTATCTCAGGGGCACAAGTAGTCTGTCTCGTCGGTTGTTACCAATCTTTTTGTTGTTCCTTTCTTAGCTGGCTGTCCGTGCAAGGATCTTGATGCACCGGGATATCCATCGCCCGCTTCTGGTGGAAAAGAAAGCCAAAGTTATGAGCCTGAAACTGGCGCAGAGAGACGGACAAAAGCTGTCAACAAGAACTCGTCTTCCTCGTCGTCCAGGTATTGTTGCCACGTGAAATTGTGTTGCTCCTTGAAGAACGACGTAGTTCCGCCGACCATGAACGAGTTTCTAGAATCTCCTCCCTCTGACAGTCGCCGTCTTTTTCCAGATAATTCGATCCTGATTATCTGACTCCAGGTAGGTGTTTTGCTGATGGACATGCATTCGCGGCGTCTTCCCTTAGTCTGACGCGAAAAGAGATGCGCGCGTAGTGAACAAGAGCGCAAGCATTGACGGAGGAATTCGGAAAGTTCTGATTGTGGTACGGGAAGACGAGACGACGACAAAGAAGCTAGAGAATCGAGTCTCTGAGGAGAGAGAGAGATGTTCTTCTTTTTCTTCGGTGGTGTGAACCAGGAGGTGCGGAAAGAGATACACAAGGGATTCGCAGTGTGCCCTCGCTGCGACTCCCCTGCAGATCTTGTCGAGTACGATAATGTGTTCCGCGCGTTCTTCATCCCATTGTGGAGGTGGAGCGGCGACAACCCGGCGATCGCGTGCGAGTCTTGTGGCTTCCTGATGCCCATGTCGCAGTTCCAAACGCTTCAAGAGGCGGCCCTCAAGAGGTTCAAGCCTCCTGCTCCTCCTCCTGCCGCCGCGGGACGAAGACAACAAGATTGGACACCCACGGCCCCCATGTTACGCTGCTGGTCATGCGCATCGCCTGTCGATCCGTCCTTCAGATTCTGTCCTCAGTGCGGATCCTCTCAGAATTGAGCAAAGCAAAGGTCATGCGACCAAATCTTCTTCAGCTCCGTGCTGCAAGAGTTTCTTTTCCATTGGATTGCGCATCTGCTGCATTGCTCTGATTGTAGGAGGCTTGTCTTCTTTGGTTCTGGATTTCATAGGATATAGGGTTTGTTTTCTTCCCCCATCAAGAGCTTGTTCAATCAGGTTTTGGGGATTCATCAGAGCTCGTCAGAAGCACTGGCTGGTGGGCATCAAATGTCTCTCCACTTGATCTGCATGATTGCTGGGAGAGAAGTGGCACCGTCTCTTTTTGTCAATGGAATTCTTCGTCTCTATTGAGCAAAAGATGAAGAATTTGAACTTCTCCCTCCATGCTTTTGTTGTCCTTTCAGCTACCATCTGCAGTTTTGTTTTTCTTTCTTGCACTTAATTGTTTGTCTCAAACAACTAGGTTTTGAAGCTCTTCATCACACCATGTGTACTGCAGATGGAATTGAGTGTTTTGCAGATGTTATAGATTTCATTGTTTTAGCAAATCAAATCATCTACACTGCCAGGATTGCATTGATATGCATGCCAGAGAGTTTCAGAGGATGTTGGACTTGCCATCTCTTCATGTAGCAAACTCAGGAAGATTTCTTTCCAAGTATAGTCTCTGAGCTTTGCCTGCAACCAAAGCTTCTGCTGATGATGCCTCATGGACAAGGCATGCATGGCACCAATCTGTCTGACATGTCAGATTGGAAAAGCTCCATCTGATTCAGCTCAACTGAGCTTTTTGCAGCTTGTTGAGATCTGTCCCTCTTCTTGTGCATGAGAGACAGTATTTGCAAAATCCCGCCATCATTTGCTCCAAGGCTTATATCATACTACCATCAACTGTTGCCTGCATAAACCAACTTCATCTTCTGAACTGCCTTCAAGTCTTGCACTTCTGGATGCTTCTTCTTCCTGCAGATACAAGGAGAGAGTCCCTTCAAAAATCCCTTCAAGTTTGCATACTGCAGACAATAAATGGTTTTCTACCAAAACCCAAAATCTCAATCGTCCTCACCTCATCAGAAGAAGTGAAATTTCACACACTCAAAAGATAAGATTGTTCTTGTACCAAAACCCAAAAGCTCAATTCTCCTCACCTCAACATACCTGATCTTTGAGTTATGAAATTCACACACCACAGACAACTCTCTTGAGCCAGAACACAAAAGCTCAATTCTCCTTGCCTCATCATTCCTGATTTTTAGCTTTGTGAAATTGACATACCACAGACATTTTTCTGGTACCAAAATCCACTGACAATGTTCTTGTACTCAAAGGCAAGAGCTTCTCCCTCACTGAATCATACCTGATTTTCAAGGTATGAAATTCACACACCACAGAAAATGTGGTTGTACCAAAATCCAAAAAGACCCAAGAACTTGATTCTCTTCATCTTGTCATTCCTGGTGTCTAAGTTATGAAAAGAGATTCACATCTGGAAGACAAGTGTTCTTGTGCAGAAATCCCAAGAGCTCAACTCTCTTCATCTCATCATTCTCTTTGCTCAAATTGTGAAAGAAAATCACATCCTGCAGACAATTGTTCTTGTTAAAAAATCCCAAAAACTTCACTCTCCTCAGCTCATCATTCTGTGTTCAAGTTGTGAAAGAAATTCACATCCTGCAGACAGATGATCTTGTACTAAAACCATCCAATGGCCTCATTCTCCTCATCTCATTGCTTTTGAATTTTTGTTCAAGTTGTGAAAGAAATTCACATCCTGCAGAGAGAATTTTTTTGTACAAAAACGACCCAACAGCTTCATTCTTCTCCCCTTCAAAGTTGTGAAACTCACACAACCCTGCAGACAAATTTTCTTGTATGAAAACACAACAACAAAAGCTATCCTCACCTTGTGATTCACATATTTTGTTCGAGTGGCAAAATTCACACAACCCTGCAGCCAAATATTTTATGTGAAAACACAACAAAATCTTGATTCTTCTCACCCCATCATTCCTGGTGTTTCAAGTTGTGACACTTCTTTTTCAAAGGCTTCTAAAAATAGGCATTTGAATCACCACAGGAAGACTCCAAGCAACCAAGCTTGACTCCACCATTGATTTCTGTACTCACAATTATTGATAATAATTGGGTTTCCCATTGTAATCTAAACCAAGTCTGCCTCATACCTTGAACACCCAAAAAAAAGAAGATAAAATATCAGGATTATGCTCCTAGAATGGAAGTTTACTAAAGCATAGGTGTGAACGTTTTCAAAAAACGAGAGTTGTAATAGATTCAAATAAGTCCCATCACTAGAATGGCAATCCAATTACAAGCACAGATGCAACAAAACTACCTGCTCCAATTTGACCACATATCATTCATTGTCAAAAACCCACCATTTATACATTGCTCAAAGATCATTTCAATTTACACTGGCAATCTGTATGCCTTTTTTGGTTCATCATAGCAACATCAAACCAATAGCCCAGATTGTCAGAATTCATGACTCCCTTCCAAGTAGACCCAAGGGTACATTTCTCCTCCGGGCAATGCTAGATGTTACTTATCAAATCCAGTCTCACCCCACAGCTCCCTTGCAAGCCAGTTCTTGGCCCAAGATCCTAAAGCAAAAACCTGAGGAAAAAGAGAAACAGCACTAGACCTTGCAAATTAGCCATCAAAGTTAGGCCACCCTATTCTAACTGATTCCGATTCCAAGGTCTGAATGCTTCAGTACTGATGAAGTCTCTCCCATACAGTAGCTTAGCTAATCAAAACAAATCAAAGTTATCTACCTTACAGTAAATTGATATCACTGGCATTTCTCCCTCTCTCCCTCCCTCCCTCCCTCTCTCTCTCTCTCTCTCTCTCTCTCTCTCTCTCTAAAAACAGGATAGCACTAATGTGGTTAATGATACTCTCCATCTCAAAATCACAAATATTCTAAAACACCCTCAAGCTATACAACCCACCTCAGTAAAACTGGTTGGCCCAACATCACAAGCATGAACCATTCACAAACTTAGGAGTTGGGATGATCAACAGAAAAAACCATACAATTAACAATGCCATAGCATTCATAACATACTCAAAGCTTGGATGAACAATCTACTTGTCAAATGTCTGCAAAACCTCTGCAGTACATCAATCATAGAAAGGAAAAAAGATGATGGATGTAAACAATGAATTTGTTTGTCTAGATACAAAAAAGAAGGAACCACAAATAGACACCAAAAAGCATTTGTATTGATGCGAAGAAAGTCAAGGAAGATCCATGGGTTTTGAAGAGACAACACAAATCAAAATTCTGCAAAACAACTAAATCCCAAGTAAAGACAGACTCCCAGTTGCACTCATCCTCCAGTTCCTTAGTGCATTGCAATGCTGCATATCCAATTTATGAGTAGAAACAGTGCTCTGTGAGTAAACAAGCTTGGGAGCTTAGAGGGCAGCACCTTTGCAAAATTGAGCATCTTCACAAGGAAGCTACATAAACACCACAAGGAAATTTCCACAGTACCCCATGACAGCAACCATCATTGCAAGGTCAAGGCCAATGACATTGAGAAAAGATGGGACCAGAGATCCCTTCATTAGCATGGTGCTGAATATCCAAAAAGATCCAATTTGGGTCAGTGTGGAGAGCATAGATTCCAGTCTTTTCTATTTGTCTTCATCTCTGTGAGTGATTGACAATCTTCAGCTTATCGAGTCCATTGGCCAGTAACCTCAAAAGAAGGGCATCTTGCTAACAACACCACATCTATTTCCACCACATTCTACATCAAATCCATAAGTAATTCCTGCCTTAATGCAATGTACTAACAACAACTGCCCACGAACTCACACCCCATACTAAACCAACTCATTCAGACTCTGACTAGATCCTCTCTACTTCCATGTGCCATGAAACCAAGAAAAGGCTGCTCAAACTCTTAAAAGACAGTTTAAGCAGTAAATGAGAGCACAGCTGTGCACATCACTACCAATCAATTACCAGAGCTAACACTGCAGGAGTATAACTACATCTGCTGCAGGAAAAGAAAGAACAAAAGAGAAAATGCAATGTGAGCATTTGGCTTCTCAGCTTATACTGATCAAAACTAGTGGGCACTCTTGTGAATTTTGAACCCAAAAATCCTAGGAATGTAGCTTTGAGTTGGTTTCGCTGGTTTAATGTAAGGATAAGTCATCAGAAAGAGATGAGGAAACGTTGTCCCAAAGTATGCTCCATCAACATCTGAGTCTGTAGTCAAGAAAAATAACAAGAGAGAACTCAAACAGCAAGAACATAATCAGAGTGCCTCAAATATGATATATGTTCCAACTGTAAATCAGTTGACATCTAACCAAAAGACAGTTATGAAAAAATAGCTCAGCAGAGGACTACTCACTGTCACCACCATATCAAGCACAGACTTGATGAATTTCTGACATGTTAACATGGAAGGTAGGATCTTGCAATAAGGGAAAAATCATAGTTCCTATAACTATGCAGTAGGAAAACAATGGCTGCTAATTTGATGGCAATAATATAAGTGAACAAGCAAATAGGGCCTGCATATCTTTGGAACACATCAAAAGTGAAAATCAAACATCAAGGGTTCTATGTTTTAGCTAATCCACAGAACAAATATAGACATGGCACCCCAAACATAGAACATTTCGAAAGGATACTGCCCTGGTACTTTGACCTGGGATAGTAAATATCTTCACACTTTGGGCAGTAAATCTTAACAGTACTTGTCCGAGGGACATCTGACTGGCCCATTGGCAGACATGGCTGCCCTGAGCAGTAGACTCTTGGGCACCTGCCAAAATCCACATTCTTGCATTTTTCTAGCTGCAAAACCACCATAGTGTCATGAATTGATAAGACACTGAATGTGGGACCCTGTTATAAGCATGGTTTAGAACTAGAATGTCCCCTTTTCTGCCAACATCCAAAACCAAAAGTGATACTGCTCTACAGAAAGGAAGCCAGCATGTGAGAACAGCAGTTGTAACGCATACCATTGCAGTCAATCCCTTGCTAGTCAAAATGTATCGCACATGAATCAGTCCATATAACATCTCAGCAGCAGACTCTACCAGTTCATTTTGCTCCTCTGTCAACATCTCGTCTGCAGTCACACCAGATAATTAGAACTCTTCCAACCTCACAGGGACAAATATAACAATTTAAACAACCATATCCTCAGCACTGAAAGCTCTACCAACTTAGTTAGTGTTGTGCTACAGAGCAAGTCCCTGCTGGCAGCAATCAGAAGTGGAACAGCTACCAACTACTCCATTGTTCAGACAAACAAATGATACAGGAGAGCAGGACAAATGCATCTGTAACCCTAGACCATTCATTAGCAGCTTTCTGCTCACTCCAGACTAAAGTATCAAAAGGAGCCAGACCCAATCCATATACCAGTAGCACTCACAATTCTCTTTTGACAGATGACACAATAATCTGTATCCTTTGGGCAAAGCACCTAACAAACACATATCTATGGGCTTGCAGAGAAATCTCCATAACAGCACTGTTAAAGTAACACAACAATAAGTGAAGTCATATAGTATCCTCATTCCAGCTAAAACAAGATTGTGAGTGTAGGCTTCATTTCATTCACTGGTGCCTAACAGCACAGCATGTCAATGAGAGCTACACACTATGTCCCCTGAATGCTTGTCCACATTTGAATCTCTTAACCTACACAGCAGACCCTGCCCTTTGCCCATTGCAAGTCCAGAAGTCCCTGTCCAGCAAAAATTTCCACAATACAAAATTTCTTACAAACAAGAAACAGCACACATACCATTAGGTGACTCCACATCCAGGATTAGGTCAAGAGCATGGTCATAATACGGCACTTGGCTACTCAGCCCACTGAGATTGAAATCGTCTTGGATGTACTCATCATCAACCTCACAAAAGAATTCATTGCCTCTCAAGCCACAGAACCATGAAATCCATGATGTGTCCTCCCCATCAGATCCACTCACATCTGATTCCTCCGTGTCTGTCTCAGACTCCTCTGTACCAGCACAAAAGCAAAACAATGAACACTGTACTAGTTCAGAATGAGAGATTTTGGGGCAGAGCCTTTAAGAATGTGATTGCAAGGAAAAACTCCACAAAAACAGTAATGTAACCAACCAATGTTGTAAATGAGCGAGGTCATAACCTTATAAGTGTCACTCAAAATGTATTAGACCATTTGCCATCATTATAAATGAGAGTGCCTAGACACAGTTACTCCCACTGACATCATCACCACCTGACCGTGGGGCTGTAGGGCGGTAGATATTACTCTGCTCAAATAATTAGGGCAAATCATTATACAGAGGTCTGCATCCCCATTTTCTACCATGTTTGTGGAAGCAATAGGAAGACTTAGTGACTATGTTGCCTAGCACTCTAGAGGAATAGCTAATGAAAAAGTTCAATACTATCTTCATTCAAGCTGCAACAGGATTCTGATTATAAGCTTCATTTCTTTGGCATAACTCGATAATGAAGAGTCATTTCCCAGTTGAGTGACATAAACTGGAAGTGCCAACTCCTTATTAGATTGCAGATTGTTGATCCAGTACAAAACCTCATAGACATGTATGCTCATGAAACAGTCGTAAGGCTGGAACCTCCAGCAACAACCACCATTCAAGTGGAGATTGCAAATGAGAAACATCATTGCTGCAACTTCCAGGGAACTTTTTTCATGTTTCATGACCTAACTAGAAGAAAGAACAAACTTTCCATTGATATTCCAGCAAATTTAACCTAGCAAATCACTGGATTGTACTGTGAAGCAATCAATTAGGTTTTTTTTCAGATAGTTTACAGGCAAGAACATTGATCAGAACAAGCTGCACACAGAATGCATACTGAGCTCCACATATCCCACACTACTCAACACCCGAACATTTTTGGAATGAATATCATATACTCTTGTCATTGCAAATAAATCAGACTGTAGTTGGTGGCTCACTCTTTGGTGCATCACAAATCTCAGTTGAATGCAAATGTACAAGTTGTAAACCTACATGAACAACTTCACCCTAGCCAACTCCAGGCAAAAGAAGAACTCCGGAACTACACATGTGCTACATCCGTAGCACTAGAGCCATACGACCGTGACCTCACCTCACAGAACTGGGATACTTGGCCCTAATCTTACAGTCATATCTCCGAAATGCCATACCATAACACATTATGCCGAATAACATGTTTTGATGGATGCCTCAACTACTACAAGGCTATACGGATGCAAGTGCAGTACGAGAGGAAGAGCAAAACGACTGGGATGGAAAAGAGAAACGCACCTTCCACCTGGTACCTGTTCTTATCCTGCTGCGCTATTCTGGAATCAATTGCCGGTAACCGACGACCAGGAGCGGACGTCGATGGAGCTAACCGCTCTCCTTCCCTGGTAATCCCTCCTTTCGAAGTAGAAGGCGACGATTTCTCCACAACGTCAACCAAGCGCTTTTTGCTGTCGGAGCCGTCTCGATACAGAGATGCGTCCCCTCCTTTCGCACTGATCCCACTACTTCGCCCCTCCATTCCAAGAGAAGAACTCCGCTCCTTTGCCATATCCCTTAACATTTTACTCTCTACACCTTCCTAATGTTTGCGAACACCTTTTCTCCGCCTCCTCCTGCTCCTCCTCCTCCTTCGCTTCCTCCTCCTCAAAGAATGAAGAAAACAAGCAAAAAAATCAGGGGAAAAAAAACAAAAGGTTCAGAAAACTTGAATCACCTCAAGTCCTGATGGCACAAGAAAGGGAAGCCAGAATAAGGAGGGAGATCGGGCCGGAGGAGCCCTCCGCGCCCGAGCCAGAAGAGCACGGTCGCGTAGATCGCCGAAGAGAAACGGAGCGGCGGTGGCCATGGCGGAGGCAAACGCCGCAACAGCAACAACGACAGCTGCATTCATCCGCACATTTTGCCTCTGTCTGTGCGTGTGGTCACAGCGGTGCAACGACATCGACATTCATCCTCTTACAAAACGCACATTTTGCCTCTGTCTCATCGTGTGGTCACAGAGGTGCAACGACGTCGACATTCATCCGCATACAAACGCACATTTTGCGTCTGTCTCTACGTGTGGTCACAGAGGGTGCAACGACATCTACATTCATCCGCATTCAAACGCACATTTTGCCTCTGTCTCTTCCTGTGGACAGAGGAGCAACGACAGCTACATTCATTCATCTGCACACAAACGCACATTTTGCGTCTGTTCCTGTGGATAGAGGAGGAACAACTCAGCTACATTCATCCGCACACTAAAGGGCATGAGGAAGAGAGTATTTCTCTTTTTTTTTTTGCATTCATGATAACTTTCTTTTGTTGTGGTGGTGAGTTTGAATTCACTTAAAAATTCATTAAAATTCCAATGAAATCATTTGACATATAATAAGGACACCTTTTATTATAGTAAAATATATTTTATATTCTCATTTAAATGAAAAAAAAGGTGATGTTTTGTGATCTCAAATTGAGAAGTTTTCGTGAATTTATGTGCAAATATATATTTAACATCCTCACTTAAATGAAATAAATTTTGAAGTTTTGGGGTGAGGTTGGGAAATTTTTTCATGATTTCATATGCAAATATATATTTTTAAATACTCATTAAAATGAAACCGAATTTGAAGTTTTGTGCTAAGTTGGGAAATTCGGGGGAAATTCTCATGAATTCATGTGAAAATATATCTTAGATCCTCATTTGAATGAAAGCATATTTGAAGTTTTTTGTGGTGGGTTGGAAATTTACTCATGGATTCATGACAATATATGTTCTAAATCTTCATTTAAATGGAATCAAATTTGAAGTTTTAAGAAATACATGATTAGCCATGTCATAGTTTGTGTGTGTTTGTTGTTTTAAATTTCATTTTCTTCATAGGTTTGTCTTTCCCATTTTTCTCTTATACACTTTGTTCAAGTATTAGAATTTGCCTTTACACCATATAACCACACTATGCCAAAATATAAGCTTGTCAAAAATACTAAGGAAATTTTTTGCAATGTTCTTGCTTGAAATCAAATACCATAGTACCTGGGCAGGTTCAAAAATTCCCTACCATTTTATCTTCAAAATTAAATTTTTATTTTGCTTTGGCATTTGGACTTAAAATTTTGAGGTTTTTTGACATATAGAGTATTAATAATTAGAGACCAAATTGTTTCACAAATATGTACCTAGCTTTTGTGTCTATTAGCGGCACAAATAAGCATTTCCACTTATATGTTAAAGTTCCATTTCAGGTGATGACAATTTCAAGCCACCTTCTACAATGGCTATGCAATTTTTCTTTAATTGTTTTTTTTTTTTGGGGGAAGATTTGGCATATTTGGTTCATAACTTTGGGGGGAGGGGGAGGGGGGGAATTTTTAAAAATTAATTATTGTTTAACTTCGAGAGGTACTATAATAATCATGTGTGCACAACCCACTAAAACCCCACACTTTTCTTTTCTTTATTGGGGAAAATATCCAAGATATTGATTTAGGGGTTTTAAGAACTAATTTAAATTCATAGGTTGGGAAAACCATAATGGGGTGCCTTTGGACAATAAACTCTTGTCTTGTATAAATACAGGCGGCCTCTATGCAATCCGTTTAAAGTAGGCTTAATTTTAGAGTTCTTACAAAATGTTATTAAATTATTTGTAATTTTATTTATAAAGACAAAAATCACACTAAATTTATTAGATTTTGCTTCATTCAACCAAAGCTCCAAAACAACAAGGTGTCACAAACACGCTAGCCCTACCAATAGATAAGATGTTATACATGTGTAATAACATTAAGGTTATTATATTTGCACTATTGAACCACTTATGTGATTGTAATTCATTGCATAGACATAATAGATTTTGTAATTGAAAATATGTTGACTAAAAAAATTAAGCCATTGAATGACCAACCCAAAAAATGAACATTCATCAAACGAAAATTAAATAATTTATTTGTGTGTGTGTGTGTGTGTGTGTAAAAGATTAACATTGTTTCTCATTGTTAAAAAGGAAAATATTTAGATGCAAAAAACAATCAAATGTGAACATATTTGTTGAACAAACATTGTGAGAGGTGATTACAACTAGTAGAAAAATGATTGCCCGCATTTTGTTGTCATTATTGTGTGCAATAATTGCATTTGCAATTATGATAAAAAAAAGTTTCAATTTAATGGACCAAAGTATTCAAAACTTAAATTATTTATTTATTTATTTATTTTATGACAATGGTTTTACAAAAGCCTCAAACTTTTATTTAATTGTGATGTTAAATGTTGCCTTCATGAAATATATTTTCCATTAATATAACAATCATGGATTAGATAACAACTTATGAAAACATTTTATGGTATTGTGTGGTAATACAAATTGGGGAATATAATCAAATAATTTGAAAGCAAAGTAAATGGGTTTATGATCTATCCAATATGCTTATGTTGTTCCACATTGACATTAGCTTACTTACCTACTATTCATTGCCTATCATA
>Ga0209208_10003271_pt1 | contig 23254 bp, 14 predicted proteins | sample S1TSphfallax_3_FD_187694 | JGI IMG/M metagenome (GOLD analysis project Ga0209208, IMG submission 187694) | Host-associated microbial communities from peat moss isolated from Minnesota, USA - S1T2_Fd - Sphagnum fallax MG (SPAdes) (version 2) | ecosystem: Host-associated > Plants > Peat moss >...
CAAACAAAAGAGGAAAAATATGTTGTGTAATGTGCCCTCCAATTACTCTAAACAAATTGGAGCAGGTCTTTGTGTCCAGGTAGTAGCCCAACATGTGCCTTACCTACCTACATTGGTAAGTAAGCACTTACATACTTCCAATCCTTATATCCACTTACATAGTAGGGAAAGGGGTAAGTAGTGTTGCAGGAGCAGTGCTACTCTACTTGAGAGAGAGAGACCGACTTAGTCAATAATAGACAGCGTTAGGCCTACCTCCACTCCAGGTCCCAGGAGGGACCAACTAGTTACTTTCCAATTTCAAGAGAAGCAAATCGAAATGCTATTTACCCAGTAGTCAACAAAACCATTCTGTGCATTTTAGTGTTGGTATAATCATTTCTTCAAACTACAAATTATATCCCAACTTCTTCCCACTCAGAAAAACTCAATCACCTTAATGGATTTTGCAATACACCTTCCTGCTTTGATCAGAACGCTTCACTAAGTACTTCTTGGGCATCTCATGTTCTCTAGAGCTTCACAAAGTCCTTAACAAATGGTCTCATCATCACCTACTTCAAGAGTCAACTTCAAAGGGAGAAATCTCCATACATAAGAGACTTTGCACACATGATTGAGTGGCCATGACTGACTCTTTACTGATGTAATTTGTAAAAGAGGGTCCAAAGAGATCAGTTGTTAACATAGTGTTTTGAAAATTATCTGGGCTTTTGTAAGGTTTCATGAATATTGAAAAGCGACACATTTTCCTGATTTCTTAAGACTCCACATCTTACTACTCATGTGGTGATGGCTTAGAGTGGAAAATGCCCACATCACCAAGTTGCTGCTTCCAGCTAGACTTTGCCCATAAATTTCTTGCAACAATAGAGTTTCAAAAGCCCCTCTAGTGTCAACACTCTTCATAGAACATCCTTGTTGTTGCTAAGTGTGCTTTGCACCACAATCTTCAGCCATCCATCCCCTCAATTTACAAAATGCTGGCAATAATATGCTGGTGCTGCTGGTGCATTTGTCACATGACCTAATTCATCCCTACTAACATAATCAGCCAAGTTGGGCATCATCTGAGTTGCTGCTAAATTCCGGAGAGGAGGTGAAATGGGCAGATTAAAGGCCGCCAAGTAGGGTTTCGAATTTACATGTACAAGAAAGACCATGGAGTCTGTCATCTAAAATTGCTGCTTGGGTCAGGTTTAACAAGACACAGTAGTACGAGGGTGCCGCTGGGGAACCTCATAGAAATTGACCTGTGTAGTAGTACTAGTAGGCTGCCGTGAGTGATTGGGAGCTTCAACAGTCTCCCAAGCCAGTTTTGGCATATTCTTATCCTGCACTGGTGCGAATTTCTGCATACACAAAATTTACAATAATCAATCACCTTCAAGTCCTGAACACAAACTCAGCTTTAGGAACAATACAGGAAATATTATGGTGAACTAGGTGACGCACCCAACATAATCAGCAGGGTGAGGCCATTTCATGACATTAAGGTCTGGGGTGGCAGATTCAAAGATTTAAAGAAAAGTTCATGTTCAACAGATACATTGCGGTCACTATTATGAATGTATGATCATCACTGGAAGATTATGTCATATCATGTGGTCAAGAAAATGGCATAATCTGCCCTGCCCTAGATCTTAGTAAAGTTGGCAACAAGGGGGAGCATCATTTCTCTCTTACTCACCTCCATTTTATCAATGAGCTCTTTTGGTGTAGGCGCAGACACAAGAATGAGGCGTGCTGCATCACTCAAGAAACCTTCTTCCACAGCTTTGTCAAAGAGCGTAAGGAGTGGGTCATAATAGCCATTTACATTTAGAAGCCCAACCTGCATTACAAACCCATTCCAAATCCACAAAGTTGCAGAACATCACAAACCAGCTTGAATCCAAGTTTTCCAGCATGTTGAAACTCCATTATAGTCATACAACCAAAAAAGAACTGATCAAGAGTTCTTCAACTGTGACTGAAGAAAAGAAACAAGTTGAAGCATACAAGCCCTGGGGTACTACAAACACTGTTGGTGCTACAACAATTGGAAGAAATTGCTGTTCAAGAATTCTACTCAAGAAAAATTTCTGTAGATCATGTGGTGCAAAATTAATTCTGCAGAGTTGATGCAAATGAAAATGCAATGTGAAGAATTGGTTCACAATTGTCATTGGTGTAAAGCAGTGCAAGAAAGAATGACTGGAGACTTACAGGCTTAGCATGAATGCGCAGTTGTGACCATGTGATAATCTCCATTAATTCCTCCAAAGTTCCATATCCACCTGCATGAGAAAATTCAACTACAGATATTCAGACACTGATTTCCAGATGATGAGAATCATGTTCAAAGAGCCGGGGCTAGAGCAGAATGCCCAATTTCTCCAAATTGAGGCAAATTATCACTGCAGCCAGATTGCAGTTGTTGACATGGTAGAAGAAGAAGAAACTCAGTGGATGTTAAGAAGTACATGCCTGGAAGAGCAATGAATGCATCAGCCAGCCGAGCCATCTCTGCCTTGCGTTGGTGCATGTCATCCACAGGAATCAATTCTCCAATTGTCTGCCCGCAGAGCTGTGCAACCACAATTTGCAGGTATCAAGCTTCCAGCAAATATCTCAAGCACAACCTTTCCTCAAGGTTTGACTCAAGCTTTCCTGAGGCATTCCTCAAGCAAGCTTTCCTCAATTGTGGAGATTAGCAGATCACTGAATTGGCCTAGAAGCAAGACTTGCAGTGAACAGTAGATGTCCTAGAATACTTTTGAGAGGTGGGATGTAAGAATTGCTGCGGCAGCTTGCAGACTTACCTCATGTCCCATGAGAGCTCTTGGAATCACACTGCACCACCCATGAACACACAAAAGCACCAAAAAGCAGTTATTTTAGGCTTCGCATTAATCTATCCATCAGACTTCTCTAGGTGCAGGTGATCAGACTCGTGCAGCTCGCATGAGCTTCATGACCAGCACCTCGACTGGGCATTCAAATGGGTTGCATTCATTCTTCTATTCCTTTCAGACAGCCAGGGTGGGAATAATTCTACAACATACACAAACACAACTACTAGAGTCTGCGATTTAGCATTTGCCATTAAACAAAAGGATTCTCTTGCTTGCTCCGAGCACTTTGTATCCAAGAGCACTTGCTGTCAAGCATCTTGCTGAGCTTTGGTTTCTGGCTAGCTAGGTTGAAGCGGCAGAGAGACTGACGCAACGGTACGTACCCAGTGACTTTGCCGCCGCCAGTATGTACAGTTCCAGCGATCTTGCCCATCAGTCCTATGCTGCCACCGCCGTAAACCAAACCCACCTTCCGCTGCACCTGTTGAGAGAAAGAGTCACACACACACACACACAACAACATCAACAATAACAACAACATGAGGTTCGATCGGCAAAGGTGGTCAGAAAGCTGTTTCTACGGAGTTCCATCATCGCTCCTGCAGCAGGCCCGCTTATACGGGCTGTGCTACATGTCTAGGCGTGGCCAGACTGATCCTGTTGTTACAACTTCTACAAATCTACAGCTCGGGAGATATGCGTACATGTATGTATGTATATATGTGCATTCTTCCTTCAAAGAAGAATTCTCAAGAGCATGAAGTCCATAATAAGAAGCACATAGACAACAATGTGTGTCGGAATCACATTGTAGACAAGGGTCTAGTACACTTCAGCATGCTGCAGCTGCTACCACTTCGGTATCGGGAGCTACTGTATTGTCCGCTGCAGCTGATGCGCAAGGAACCATGTGCTACCAGCTCAAAAGGCTAGTTGATTCACAAAGAGAAGCAAAAAACACAAAAAAACACGCAAACAAAACAAAAGCTCTCATGTCTGAATGAGGTACAAGCAGCTTTTGCAACTACTGCAGTGTTAAGCTGTATGAAGCGTCAAAGGGCATGGGTGCTTACAAGCTCAGTTCCGAGCTCCCTAGCGACTTCAAGGTACACGGTCTTGTTGCCGCTACTACTCCCACAAAACACACAGATACGCTTGAAGCCAGAATCACCAACACTAGTAGTAGTAGTAGTAGTAGTAGCAGCAGCAGCACAGCCCTGCAACTTCTTCATGTCGAACTGTGCAGCAGCAGCTTCCATAACCTCAAACTCGATCTAGTGACAAGTCCCAAGTCCCCTTGTAATAATTTCTCTCTCTCTCTCTCTCTCACACACACACACACACCACCGGCTCCAGTATAATATAATGATAATATAACTACTCTTTCTCCGTGTGCTCAGCTTTATTGTCTTCCCGCACAATTGTCTCACACACTTGACTTCGACAAAAAAATTGCACTTCTCTTCAATGAACGAAAGAGTGAGTGTGTAATGAATTAAGGAGCTCAAGCGAGAGAGAAAGAGTCGACAAATTTCTCTTCTTTTCTCAAAGAAGGAGGTCCAATTGTTGTGTTGTCTTCAGCTTCTTCATGTCCGCACAGTGAACTCAACTTCCAAAGTCTACGAGAGTTTGCAGTGTGAAGTTTGCACCCCAAGTTTAAATCCTCCGACTTCCTACCTATTTGCTACAAAACTCTGCTCAATCTCTTTCTCCTTTTCTCTCTCACTCGCGCTCTCTCTATCTCGCACACACAAAGTAAGCAAGTAAGCAAACAAGCAAACAAAAATATGTATAAAAATGCAAACGCGTGCACACTACACGAGCGCCGCATGAGAGAGTGCAAAAATAGGACTTAAATAGGTAGAGAGACCACCCCCCCCCCCAAATTTAATAAAACAACCATAAAATCAATCTTCCCCAAAACTAATTAAAAAAAAAAGGCTTGCTTGACTTATGGTCACACTCCTGGATTTTTTTGGGGATTCTGTTTACTGTTTACAATTTTACGTCCGTTTGGGATTCAATTCATGTTTTTTTATGATGTAGCCAAAGTGGTGCTGAGTGATCACCTATATAGGAGGATTTAGCCAAATTTGGCTCAAAGCAAAAGATGGAAACTAAATGTTTTTGAACATCCTTCTCTACTATTAGGGTACCTACTTGCATCATGTATGGAAATATGGTACATATTCATTAAAAATTTGATAAATGGTCCAATTCTGGCGCTTGAAAATCTCAAAAAGCACTTTTTATAGCACTTTTAATCTTTAATTTCTCTTTTTTACTTTATACATCTATATATATATAGACCCCCCCCCTCCAAAAAAAAGCAGCTGTTGACACTAATTAGACCAAAGAGTTGTGCAAATTTAATCAGAAAAAGCCCCCCCCCCATATATTTAAATGATATGGACAAACTTGGGAAGCCTAACCCCAAGAGTAAGAAGTTGGGGGTAATGGTAGGTTTGTAGTTTGTTTTGGGCGTGTGTTTTGTGTCTTGTGATGAGCAAGAATTTTGGCCCAAAGTGTGTGAATTAGGGACCAGGATAGGGGTTTTGTGAATATCACTAGGAGTTGTTGCTCCCAGCCAAGGCAAATTGACCCCCACATTGGGATCATGGTAAAAACCTCAAAACCCATTTAAATGGCCATATTACACCCTAATAATTATAGACTTGGACTCAAGGACCCTGATTTAGCTTACGGAGATGATATTTACAAATATTTAGAATATTTATAAGCAATTTTAAATGGGTTTTGGGGCTTTTACCATGATCCCAATGTGGGGGTCAATTCGCCCTGGCTGTTGCTCCCTGGGCTAGTTGGTGGTGGGGACACTTGGGGACAGGCTTTCTTTTGTTAATTATGGAGGGAGTTTAATATGAGGAAGTTAGTAGATGTGTGGAGGAGAGGAGAGGCTTTATGATTATTTGTTAGGTTTGGCAAGGTACCTAGTAATGAGTTATGGCCTATTAAGTCCTAACTTTGAGGGACTACTTGTACATTCATATATGGGAACACCCATTATCTTTTGTTTTCTTTTTGTGTGGAAAATTTTGAAGTAAGTTCAAAATAACTTCTTTTTGACCATGAGTTTTGTTTTTATTCACATAATAGTAAATTGATTATTTTAGTCTTAAGAGTCTAGTTGTGCTTTCCTTCACCATGGGGAAGATTTTGTGGGTTTTGGATGAGTGGGGTAATTAGCTAGGACCTGATGCAAGTAGTTTATCACAGAGAATTCCACATTCACTAAGAAAAAACCTAAGCATCCTCAAGTGCACCATGTAGGATGGATCTGTGAATTTTTTTGTGGGCCATTTTGCTAAATTTTGTAGGGCCTAGCAACATGGTCCAAGGGATATTTGGAAAAAAAAATCATAAAATTTGTCACATTTAGATAAGTCCTCTTATAGCTTATCACCACTTTGGGTGCAACATGAGAAAACTACAAAAAAAAAACACAGGGATGTGTGGAGAGTGAACATAAAACACTTTATTTCCCGCTTTATTCTTATCCCATAATTAATCACAGTCCTTAATTAAGGTTTGTCCACACAACTCTACCAAACTAGTAACCATCAAGTGCCTTACTTAGGACTAGTGTCCAGGCATAAGATCCCTCCCACCCTTATGCAGTAAGCCTAAGAACTCTACCCCTCCTATGCCTCATGATCTCCTATGTTTGATTCATGATAATGTTTGGGTCATACTTTAGGAGGGCAAAAGCCCACATGTGGGGCTTGGATGTGGATATCCTTTTGACCTAGGCCCCTTAATTGGGGAATGCTCCCACCATGGGGCTTTATGCTACACAAAAGAATCTCTTAAAAGAGAGGAAATAATGGAGTAATTAAAAAAGTCATCCTGTGAGTTTAATGTCAGCAATTGGTATCTCCACCCTAATACTAGTTGCGACATGCTTTCAATGTTGTTTGCATGTTGTAACAAACATTGTGTAATTAATCATCATGTGTTCTTGATGGTTGAATAGTATCAAGCTCCACTTAGAGCAAGCCGTTGTAGTGCGTGCCCACCCTCCCTTGCTACTCTATATGTTTTTGTTAATGTTTAAATAACCTGAAAGCTTACTTGTAAGTTGGAAAAGCAAGGAACCATTGGGAAATGTGGTCACATATATCGTGAATCTTGCAAGGACCGTTCGTTAAAAGCTTGATTCCTATGATTCCTATTTGGCCTCTCTCCCTTTCTTTTTGACGTGTCCATACTTTCAAAGTGAATTATAATGGATTCCATGACAAAATCATGGTATCTTGATAATTTCTGTCATTGAGTTCAGTTCTTCATGGATGGGAGGTGGTCTATCAATTCCTCATAGGAGGGCCACATTGGATGCTGGCGAATGCAAGAATCAAAACCAGTCATCATCATCCAATAACGGTAGTTTTTTTGGATGTGAAACTGTTGTTTCACATCCAAGAAAACTACATATATCATGCCACATAGAGGTGTAATTTAGTTTTTCTATCTAAAATAAAACCCTTGGTTGATTCCATTAGGGATTCATGAAACCTTGGCTTTTAATGATTGCTTTCAATGCTCTACATATTCCAATGAACTGACAATCCAACATCCCACGCCAATTTAACACTTATGACAAGTAATGTATTATTATATGATGAAATGAAAAAGTTTGATCCCAAAGACTCACATCTGGATTCTGAAGTGGTGGGCTAAAAGGATCTCTTAATGACCACTCCCAGCAGCAAAAACTTGTGTCTAATCAGGGTTAAATCATAAAAGTTCAGGGATCACAAGTAATTATCATGTAGGATGTCATGACATGTTCGAATTAAGTTCTTTTTTCAAAAGGCAAAAAGCCCAGAATTTTATGAATGGCCAAAGAAAAAAACTAACAAACACAAGGACAACAACTCTAGAGCAACCAAGAGGTTCATGGTTCATTCTATTGTATGTGGCACCTGGGCACCTTCTGTGGTGAGTTACTCTACCGCAGAACAACCAAATCATCAGGCAAAAGTAGAGCACACCAAGAGAATTCCAGGAGTCTCGTAGGAAAGGAAATTGAATGCTGCGTTCAACTAGTTTAATCTGGTTGTGTTTTGAGTGGTTGTGAGTTGTAACTTTTTTTGGTCTTTACGGATTTGTTGTCTTTGCAGTTTTGATAGGTTTCCCAAGATCAAGCATCACTCATGCTAAAGTCACAACTCATATAACATGGCTTATACTAAAATTGGTCAAGTCACAAAGATAATCCAGTCATGATTTGAGACTCCAAAGATAGGCATTCATTGCCAAAAACAATTGTGGAACAAGTTGCAAATGAAGCCTAGCATTTGGGGAAATTGGGACTTTGAAACTGCAGAGCCATTTCTTTTTTACCACTTAGCAATAAAAAAGAATCCAGTGTGAACTCGTACAAAGGAATTTTGTGAAAAAATGCACAAAAGTTGCCAGATTAGGAGGAATTGTTTTTATTATACCAGCGTATTTAGAAATATGTTCCAGCATAGGGTCAAAATGCAGCTGGATCCTTTAAAAAATCTACTTGCCTTTCTCACCTGTAGCCAAATTTTATTAATTCCTTTGTCAATGATGGCCAATGTGGCTTCATTGCAAAAGTGAGCAAAAAACCCTGGTGCCCAGCCATTGCCAAAAACGCATCATATGGTTTACTCAACCACTACTCATTATGTGACTCCACAAATGCAAATTGCATGAAGAAGACTCAAAACATGCCATTTTGGCTGAGCAAAATGCTTTGACCTAAGATTGTGCACAGTTTGTGGAGGCTGGTAAAAGGCAGAGCACAGCCTAACACCTACTGTCGATTGGCTAGATAGTTTGATTGGTCCAGGTGGGTCGGTACTAGTAGTCTCCAACCAATATGCAGTACCAATTTTAGTTTTATGGGTGAGGTTGGAAAATTGAGAAACATTTTTGGAGGGTCAAATACTGAGAATACTGCTGGTGACGGTCTTAAACAAACTGTTAGAGTGTGTAGTAACATTATGGCATGAAAGCAACACTATTAACAACGAAGCCTTACGCCACATATTAGGTACACATATCTTTCTTGACATCTGTTGGCCATTACGATAGAGACATCATAGTACCCACTTCTGGTATCTAGACACTCACTTGATGTGTTTTGATCGTGACCCAAACCCTAAATTAGTGTCCTGGCAATGGTTGCATAAGCAGCTTATTACTACTACTACCACGAGCTTTTGTACCCTCAATGCCCATGATAAGTATACTGTACTTAGGCAAAGCTTGATCTACCCTTTTGCAGGGGAAGTTCTTTTTTCCCTCCATCTTTTTACTTGCAACAATTCCAACGGTTGGAACTCTTACACCCTACCTACCAAAAGCCCCATCCCTTTCATACTTTTTACCACGCAAGGAACCCTAATGGACAAGCCCTCTGCCACTGTACAATATATGGAGATTTGTGTGTCATTCTGAGTTATCTCTTTGTCCTGAGTGATATATAGTCCTGGCATGAGGCAAATGCAAAAACCCAAATTGTGAGTGAAATCTCTGGCAATATTTTGAAAGAAATTTCAGATACTTAACAATATCTGGCTGCAAAAATCAAACATTTATTTGCAGACCCATTTATCTGCTAAACCCATCAACCAAAATGAAGACATGATGCAAGAAAACAACAAACGGTTGCTACATTTGATAATAATTAAATAGTGGGGAGACATAATCTGCACACAATCTACATCAGTTTTTGGGTTCACAAAATGCTTCCCCTCCTTCCAGCAATTGCAGAATAATCCGTGATACTGGAGATCTGAGGCAAATCTCAGCCAGCTGAACACTAAGATTAAGAGTGATTGACAAGAGAAGTGATGCAGTAACTCCATCACCCCAAAAGAACCAATGATCAGGAGTGGCAAATTGAAGTGTTTTGGAGCTTCATATGTTATGAAGCCTTCCTTGGAGGCTTGGACTCTTGTGTTGGGTCCCAGGGCTGTTGCTTGCCTTTTGCTTGGTTCTCAACCAATTTGGACAGACATCCATAAAGTGCAAATTTAATCTTTTGTGGACATCTTGAGAATCTTCGTTAACTTGCCTGACAGATACTTCCAAAAGCTTCTTCATCATAAATCTTTGTTGTTTCTTGTTAAGAAAGGGTAAAAACAAAAAAAGAGAAACAAGGGGTGTGTCACACTCTGGCCTTGCCATTTACATTAAAAAGTATCTTAAGGCAAAAGAAGAATTATGGAAACTCAAATATTTCATCATGCATAAATATAATCTTCAAAAAATCCTCCTAAAAAAACCAAAATCCTTCAAGATATTAAAACTCTATAACTAATCTCAAGTTTCAACATAAGCCAAAATATGATCTTTCAAAAATCCTCATATAAAAATAGACCTTTTATAATTACCTAGGGGCCAAAATCCATGAAGCTACTATACTCTATAATGAATCTAAACACAGTATCTTTGCCTTTGTAGGGACGGCCAAAAACCATCACTTATAAGGAGCCATTCTCTTTTGAATATCCTGAGTGTGGTTATTAGGATGGGTAGGCTACAGCTGGAGTGAAATGTACCTATAAAAGATGTGGTGATATTTCTTTTAGTGACAATTTTTCTAGTTACAATTTGGGTCACTCAAAGTTGACATGAATTATTTTTAGGGCTTAGACTCATCATCATAAAGCTTTGTTGTTTATTGCTAAGAAGAGAAAAATCATGAGTGATATGTAAACAAGCTAAGTTTAGGTCTTTGGTTCATAGTGGGTCAAATTGAGAGTCAATGAAGATTGCAACAGAATGCACTTCTATTCAATGCATCTAACAACTTAACCCTAATTTGTGACGACAGATTGCCTTCACCCAGGTAGCCAGTTTATTTTTAATGTTCGTGTAGTCATTACATACTTTCAGTATTTCCTTAGGTCTCCCACCTCCCTCTAGCCCCCAGACCAAAATGAAGGTTTTCTAAAGGAAAATTCACAATCACTGGTCAAGGATGTATGGGTTAAGCCCCAAATTACATGCATATTTGGTTGGATTAGGGCAGGGGTTTAATGTTTTGGTATCAACTCAAGGGGAAAAAGGTGAAACAACAGAATAATAAATCAGATGTACTTGTGCAATGAGAGCCCTTCAGGGTTTAGTGTTTATCATTCAGCAATCACAAAGTGATTGATGTAGCAATTCCCTTGATTAGCATGGTCGATGATTTATATGCCACATCAGTTGCAATAATTTTTGGATATGTACCCAATTGGATAATGCGTTTGGCACATAAGAGGTGATGGCAAAAAATGAGCTCATGATGTTGTCAAAGTATAGAAGTTTTGACACAAACAAGAAAGGAGTATAAAACATATGGTCATGTCTAATGAATGAAAGGTGTTCTGATGTTGAATAGAACAATGTTCAAATTGGCCTTCTATCATTAGCAAAATATGTTGTCATCATGTTTGAGAATTTTAAACATATTTGACTCCTGGCAACCTTCTTACAATATTGTAGTACTGGGCAGTTTTCCCATTTGTGTGCCCAATATTTAATATTATTAAAAAATTCTAATTTGACACCTAAATTTTGTATTTTGAACATTTCTGAAAATAAAGAATAAAACTAATAAAATCACTGTTGTTTTCAAAGCCTTCATGATGTCTATGATGTTACATGGTTCACATTCAACATATTTCCCTAAACAAGGGCAAAGTTAGAATTTGGGTGTTTACAAGTGGTACTATAACTTTTGATGTTTTGAACATTTCAGCATAAACACCGCAAACTTCCCATCTCACAATTTGATAATTGAAATCATGTGATGGGAAGTTTGTGATGAATTGTTAAATCTTTTCAAAAAAAAAAAAATTTAAATTATGCTGAAGCTGCCCAAGTACTACAATTATAATCATTGAGCCAATTGCTCATTGAAAACAATGTAAATACTTAGGGTTCAACATTGGGGAGATTTAACATAACTTGCTCAAGACCACATGATCAACTGGTTAATAACCTAACCACATGGTATTGAATTTTTTAAATCTAATAAACTATTTGGATGACCTAGTTATTGTCCAGTAGGTTATCAATCCTAAAACATTAAACATTTTTATGATAAAAACCCAAAATACCAAAAACAAATTTTAAAAAAAATGCTATAACCAATGTATAACCAATGGCTATTACCAAAAATATTGATAACATACTCAAAGACTAAAAAAGTTAATTGGCAACTTACCCAATTATACCCAATTTCCCAATTTGGCAACATACATATATATAATAGAAAGACCTCCATATGAGCTGAAAATTATTTAGCATGTGACTGTGCCAATGGTCTTTCCAAAGAAAAGTAAAGTAAAAATGGCAATCTTGGCATGTTTGTGTAGGTCAAACTTCATCCTCTCACCTGATTGAAAAAGATCAAAAGATGATACAATTTTATGGTTCAAGTAATAGATTTGAAGATCCTTGGTACATATGGTGAAGGAAAGCAGACTGACTTATAGTTAGAAATGTCTTATGATGAGATTCAATGGCTGCATTAGAGGGAATTGGCAACTTCGTGTGCCCTAATCAAGGTGTACTAACATTCCATATGGTTGCACTCTGCAATGGGTTGCTTTTAACCCAAATAGCCTATCTTCACAGGTCATATAGGTGGTAATTGGGGGTGTTGAGAAAAAACCATTTTTGGCGTAGACACTAGACACTTGTTGAAAAATGAAAATGGTGGACAAACAAACTCTCTAATACTTAGGGTATTAGAAATTGGGGTTTAGGGTTTTAGAAATACGGTTTAGACTGAAAGACAGGTTATATAGGTGCAATTGGCGGTGTTGAGAAAAAAACATTTGTGGGGTAGACACTAGATACATGTTGAAAAATGAAAATGGTGAACAAACAAACCCTAATACATAGGGTTTTAGAAATAGGGGTTCAGGGTTTTAGAAATAAAGGTTTAGACCACAAAGACAGGTCGTATGGGCTAGGTGGTAATTGGGGGTGTTGAGAAGAAAACCCATTTTGTGGGCAGAGACCAGACACTTGTTGTAAAATGAAAATGGTAAACAAACAAACCCTAATACTTAGGGTTTTAGAAATAGGGGTTCAGGATTTAGGGTTTTAGAATAAAGGTTTAAGGTCTAAGGTTTTAGAAATTAGGGTTTAGGGTTATGTGTTTCATCACAAAACTGGAACAAAAGAGAAACTATTGATTTGCATGCAGACAATGAAAAAGTTAGGTGAAGAAGTGGGGGTCTCTATGGAGTAGCCGCAGCAGCAATGACGTTCCGTTGCGTTGCAACTGTGCGGGACGGAAGGAAATCCGTTCTGGGCGCAAAAGGAAAATTTTGGAGCGTGAGAGAGAGAGAGAGAGAGAGAGAGAGAGAAGGTGAATGGCAACCAACAACAAGCGTGCAGACAGAGGGGGCAGACACTGGGGCAGTCAGGCAGGAGATGGGGAGAGACAACTGTGATGATTCTGGCAACGACCTAGGCGGCGTAGATCTCAACACTCAACAACAACAGCAGAAGAAGAAGAATCTGGCGTAAGTATTTGGATGGCCAGTTTAAATACTAGCATAACGGTTTTCCAAGGATGATTACTTCATGATTGCAGCCTGCAGGCCGAATTCGCCTGTTCACTTTCAATCGCACGTGTCTATTCTGGAAGCCACTTACGACGTATCTCTCTAACTTCCCACCTCCTGTTGTGGATCCCATCTCTACAGGCTGCCTGTGCAGCTTCCCCTCGCCTGCAACAAAACTTTTACACACATGCTTAAGACTTGGCAGCTAGTGTGGCCTTTTTGCTTCTGCAAAAAATTTGGCCTCTGTTTGCTGCGCTGCAGATGGCGAATCGTGACGTGTAGGGTAATGCCCCAGGACGAGATTATTCCCAGAAGGACGACCCACACAAGGCGATAGTTGAGCGCTGGTGGTCCAATTCCATGAATCGCCTTGCATGGGCCCTTCATCCTGTAATGTCATCATCTGAGGGCATTACTCCACATAAGGACGTTGCAGAATTATTATTCTTTCATTTTATGGTCAAGATTGTGCATAAAAAGGAAGAACCTGCTCCAAGAATGGAAGAACCCACTCCCAAATCCTGACATGGAACAGAAGCACCTGTTCCAAATACACAAGATTCCACCATGGAATGGAAGTACCTGGTCTAAGAATGAAAGAATTGTGGTTTGAAAATGGCCTCCAGATACACTAGAATATTTTCTGCATGTCTATGTGCAAATGAAATGGATTTCATTTTCAATCTCGTAAAATCATAATGACCAAGTGCCACTCTTAAGAGCATCTTCACCTACAGCAGTGAAATGGCCTCTACACACTATTGTTTCACAATTTTTCAATTTTATGGGTGTGGGATAAGGAATAATTAAGAATGTATGCTGGTTTTCGGGAACATTGTTAGAAGCTCAAATGGGGGCTGTGGCTTATGAAGTCGCCTCCACACCCACTAGAATAGTAAGTTTGGTGGACCACTCTATTGGCATGTGAAAAGCCCAAGCAGCTGGGTGGTCACTATTGAAATAGTGGGTCGGTGGCCTATCATTGCAGCAACTCCTTACAACATTACAATTCCTTCGCAAAGAATCTGTAAACTACAAATTAGGGTTCACTATGAGAACATAGAGATTCTAGATTATTCTAGATGCATTTTCAGCAGCACTCAATGGAAAGCCTTGTCTCCTTGAATAGATAGATACATTTGTAACTTAATTCCACAATTTTACACGAATAATATGTCCTCCTCATCAGGTCAGAAAATTGTAACTGCCCACCTGCACAACCCTTCAAAGCAAAATGCCAGCAGAGAATGTTTTTTTTTGTGTTTCCAAGGTTGTTCAAAAAACTATGTACCTTACTGAAACTATTACTCAAAAAATGTGTTGCAACTTGCACCACTCACACACCCTATTGAGTGAGCCTTAAAAGAAAGAGAAGCCTGAAATTAGCTTGATTGGCATAGATAGGATTGCACTGACCTGATGACTTTTTTTCACTTCTGATTTTGATATCTTAAACAAATCACAAACCTGCAAAACCTCGTAGTCCAAAGTTTGAACTTCAGTCCTGGCTCTTAAGTGATCAGTCCACCATGTGTCCTTCATTATGATGCACTCAATTTCAAGTAAAGTTTTAGTACATAAAAATAGGATTTAAAAAAAACTTTGGTGTTGGGCAGCACTTCTAGATATGCTACAACCCAAAACTTGTGTACTTTTTGAATGGGAGACTCCACACTGCTTTTTATATATACTCGTTGCACCTTTTTATTGCTTGCCCAATTTAAGGATTGGAGACAACCCATAAGGCCATGTCTAAGGCAAAACTACACACAGATAAAAACCGAAAAAGGTTGGTCTTCCCTAAATAATTTACCATAATACATGAATGGATTTGGCACTGAGATGCTGAATTATTTATTTATTCATGAAAAGAATTTTGGCATGTAATGTATTCTTTATATTTTTAGATTGACCGTATATTTTTTTTTACAATTCTCTTCAGAGGAATTATGTTCACCATTCAAAAGTAGGCTCCAAGCAGTTGCATCCTTTGCTATGCTCTTTTGTCACCATTTCCAACAAACACATGAGCCCCTCCCATTGCACCATAGAGGCACAGTTTTCCTCTTCAAATTAAAGCACTTGAAGGAGAACAACAGAAAATAAGAACTCCACAACCTAACAGGTAGGGGGCTTTCCTGGAAACAGCAGAAACTATCCTGATTTTGAAATCTATGTTTTAATTTTGCCAAGATTTGGTATCATTAGTCATTTTTTAAAAATCTTTTCAAGAAAATTTATATTTGGCTATTTAGGTATGGTTATGCAAAAATAAGACAAAATTTTCAAAGTAATCGAATCTTGCTTTCATGTTTGGGTGTTTGCTTGTTGTCTAGGTTGGTGAGCATTTTTCTAAGCTTTTTGCAGTTTCCTCTGAAGGGTTATTCACATGAAAATTTTCATTGGGCCTTGGAGCCTTTCATAAATTTCCTGCCCTTGAATCTTTCATGATCATGTCTTAAGATAACTACCGCTGAAACAAGGATTAGCATAATAGGCCCAACGCAGAAACGTCCATCTCCAGCTGAACCAAAAGAAAGAAAAAAAGGGGGCAGAGGGAAAGGGGTGAAGGGGGGAGGGGAGGGGGGGGCTGTGCAGGTGAGCTGTGCTCTGTGCTTTCTCTCTCATACAACATCTTTGGCCACGCCACTTGCTTCCAAAGCTCACAATTGGCAGTTTGAAAGAATTGCATTGATTCTGCTTAAATTAGCTTTCAGACTTTTGACGATGAGAACTTGAAATTTTGGCATTTTGAGTGATAGATTTCTCCAAATTTTGACAATTTCAAGGATAATTTAATTAATGTAGAAGCCATTCCCAATCATGCACTATAATAAAATACCATTGTTAAAGGAGGGATGGCAACCTACCCTTCAATAGCTCTCAATAAATAACAACTTGATCCATTCCAAATGTGGAGTTTCAGAAGCATTCACAATTACATAGTTTCTAGAAATTCACATTTAAACAAAATAACCTAAATGTGAAAAGACCTAAAATCTAAATCATGCTTAGCAAATACCACATTTTCAGGATCTAGAAAATAGCAAAATCAAGGAGAGTATGGAAAATAAAGAAAGGTTACTTTATTGAATTATATTCATGTTTGAGCATTTATGGACATCATCCATGGAAAATTTGTTGTGTTAGCAATACATTTAAAATTAGGGAATGTGTTCCTCCTACTTGAACCATTATTTTGTGTCACCTTTTAGTTCAAATAAACTGTGGGTTTATAATTGGAAGCACTAATAAATAAGTCAAATAGTGGTTTATTATTTAACTTCCTCTAGACTTCTTAATGAGGAAAGAAATAGAGTGACCATTCCACAATCCCAACTGACATTAAATGAGGTCATCAGCTGTTACGTACTTATCCCAAGGCAGCAGATGGCTTGAGGAAGGGGGGGAGGAAGGAGAGAAGCAGGAGGGAAATGGGTTTCAATTTTCATAAGGTCCTAAACCCTTGAGCCACTTTCGAGGATTGCCTCTCACCATCCCATGTGTTTTATTTTGTTTATCTCTTTGTTTAAGTAGCTCAAACTTCAGAAAAAGCTGAATTTGCACACAAACCCAAATTGCATCATCAGCTTTGGTTCTCCACTTACTTGTGGGAAACACTTGTTTTTTTTGTTAATTAATCTCCTTTTGTAATTGCCAAACCCCCCCAGAAAGAAAGGACGTTTCTGGTTTTTAATTTTAGGGTTTCCATGTGATGTTATTCTCTCTAGAGAAAGAGATGATGTGGGTTTTAGGTTTAAGTGGTTTAGGGTTTTACAAAAGGTTTCAGGTTTTAGGGTTTAGGTGTAAGGGTTTGAGTTTAGGGTTTTTGGGGTTTAGGGTTTATAGCATGTGTTGGGTGTGTTTTTGTGCATTTGCACCAAAAAGAGAGCAAAGAGAGGGGACATTGGAGCTGTTGTTCATCGAGAGAAGATTGGGGACTAGGCTCCTACTTTGGCTCAGGTGTCTCCGAAGAGACGCTACTACTTTGGCTCAGAGCCTAGTCAGAGGGGGATCATTAGTCTGTGCTACTCTTACTGAGGGAAGATGCAAAAGAGATTGAGTTCGTGAGTAAATAAGTGTCCAGTTAATCAATCAGTAAGTACTGGAATGTTGTTTTTGGCGGCGCTATGTCGTCAGTCAGCTTTGATGACGTTGTTGAGGTTTTAAGCTTTTATTTGATCTCTGCTGTAGAAGAACTGGATATTACAACAGTCAGTCAGTGAGTGGGGGCCGCCTGGGGTTGTTGTAGATAGACTTGTTGGAAAACTCACCCACTAGCTAGCCTAGCCTCTGCTGGAACTGTAACCGATGTTTCTACAGTTCTTAGCAACTACGACGACTCCGATCTGCACTCTATTCAATACAAGCTTATGGGTTCTGCTGGCTATCAACAGCAATCTTGGCTCAAAGTTGAAAAAACTTCAAAAGGAGCTGGCTTTATTAGGCCTTTGGGTGATGGATGCATCACTATTTGATCTGGCAAAGGTTATAAGTTTAAATCAATGTTGGGTGGTTCTTGACTTTCATGAAGAACTTCCAATTCAGGTTCTAAAAAATTAGTTAGAGTGATTCTGGTTCTGGTTTAGAAAAAGAAAAAGGAACCTTCAAGCTTATTCTGAGTCTGGCTCTTAAAAAAAAATAATAATAATCTCGGTTTTGGTTTCTGGTTCTGATTCTAAAACTCACCTTCAGTTAGCAACTAGTTTTAATCCTTTTTTTCCCCAACAATCTCTCATTGGTTTCAGTTTCGGTTTTTAAAAGCTTGGACCCTGGTTCTGGTTTGGTTATAGTTCTTAAAAATACCAAGAATTCCAAACTTGGTTCCAAACTAATCAGACCCAGTTTCAATTTGGCTTTGACTAATAGAAACCAAAACCCACAATTTTAACCTGCCAAACGAACAACCAATACCCAATGATGAGCCAATACTAGACCAACCTTTGCTATATTGTTAAGTGGAGGGTACTATTAACAACTGTCAGTAGGGTTTGCTATTGTGTATTTAGAAAGTAAGAAAAAGAAGAATTTGGCCTCATCAAAAGTTATAGGAACATAAACCCTAAACCCACCGGGAAGTAAGGCACCCCCAACCCACCCACCAGTCCTCAACATTTGTGCATATAGTGGAACTGCAGATTTCTGACAAATTTTATTTCTTGAACTGGGAATTCTTAAAAGGGTGGGGAAAGGTTGATCACCTAGACCATCATGTATCTTTGTTTTTTGGTGCAAGGAGCCAAATTATTTGATCATGAACTGGAAACACTCTGTCTAAAATGTGTGAGTTCGATGCAGCTTTTCTCTTGTATATATGAAATGCCAACACTAACCGTTGTCTAAAGTACGACAAAGTATGCGTTGCCCACTGTAACTGATTTTGGTCCTGGAAAAGTTGCACCGGCTTTCTCAACTAAATCCAATGTTGAAAGAATGGAGAATGTTTTGTGTTCCCCTCCCCCAGGTTGTTGCTCTGGGGCCATGGAGCACCAAATCTAACAACAAAATCATAAATGGTCAAACCGTTAATGGGTTAATTCATAGCTTATTAGGAAGCCCCCACTACCACGACTCTAATCAAACAATTAGAGGTTGCACAATACAAGTCAAACCTGTTGAGCAAATTAGTCAGTTGTATGATAAAGCTTTCCTTGTAATTTACAAGGATACCATTGTGTATTGTCCAGCAGATTATAGTTTTTTGTACTACAAATAAAGTCAATGGTCTTGATCCTATGGTGTTCTTGAATGGTGTCTGCCAATCCCTGCAAATACCCATCTCACACAAAAATGCCATCTGAGAATGGAACCTTCATAGAGAAGGATACTGAATTCTATCCAGGTTGCTCCAGTTATCAAGAAAATATGGTTGGTTTGTCCGGAAGTGGATGTATTTGCACTAGAGTTAAATGACAAAGTAATCTATAAAACGACCTGTGTGGGGGCTGGTTCACTCTGGCTCTCTTCCAGAAGAGAGCAGTAATGTTAAGCAATGGTCCAGTAAGGCAAATGTTGCAACAAGGATTTCTCTATGTGACTAGGAGCCACCTTAGATATCTCTACTAATTACCTCCTCTTGTGAATGTGAATCATGTTACGAGCAGAGTCTTTCATTTGTTGTTGATCATTATACTAAGCATCTACAGCAGTAGTCAGTACTTGACCCTGCAAAATTATTACTCACATCCACTTTTAGTTATTTACTTTCTTCCAACCAGCAAACTAAAACTACGACTGCAAATGGTGGGAAGTACTAATACAAACCCACGTGTACCAATCAAACCATCTAACCCATCAACAGGAGGTGTTAGTGTTTGAGGTGCCTTTTACCACATCTTCTTCGTTTTGCCAGCCTCTGCATCCTGTGCTAAAATGCTGGGCCAAAACTATTTTCTGAGCAAAGCCCACATGTTTTGACTTTTCATTCAATTATGTTTGGCAGGGCCTCATACTCAGCAGTGGAGCTGCTTTAGAAAACATTGCACTCTGGCATACTGAGTGGGAAAACCAACAAATACACTAGGAGAAGGAAAACTGGTATAGACCAGTGTTGTCTGGATATGTGCAAATATTCGGATATGAATCCAGATAGTAGCTGGATATGGATGTAGACTATCTTGAAATTGGGTCATTTTCAATTTCCTGTATTATGGGTATCTGATGGATGTTCTTTCAACCAACAATTGTCAACTATGTATATTCAGATGTTAACTAGCTTGCATATTTTTTAATTATTCATATTTGTATGGTATGGTTAGTTGGGGTCCGAATATGAATGTTCATATTATTCATATCCAGTAAACAAAATTATAGTTGCCAGATATGCATTCACAAAGTATATTTGTGGAATCAGGGTTTAAGGGGCTTGATATGAAGCACCTTGTTAGGGTTTTGGGTTTAGGGTAGTTTAAGTGTCTCTTTGTCTCTTTGATCTTTCTACACAAAACAACTAAGCTTGAGTTGCTTTTCTCTTTGCCACAAGGACGAACACTTTTGTTTCATCAGAATGTGGGCTACAAGCACCTTTGCAACTATCTTTTGAACATTAGGTACATTGCAATTTGTTTACTTCCTCAAGGTTTTTGGTTGTCTTTTTTTATTGAGTTGTTCTAGTTATGGGAGCTTGAATATTGCATGAGTTTTGGCTTCATGCATAAGTTTTAACTTCTTGCACGAATTTTGGCTTCAAGATGTTCCACAATAATATAATTTGAGTAGAGACGAAAAATATTTATTATTTAGATTATTTTATTTAAATTTAGTATTAAAATATTAATTAATTACCCTACCTTACCTACTTAATTAATAAACTTAATAATTAATGAAAATTATTTATTTATTTACCTACCAACCTTATGTTTTAGGCTTATGCTAGACTAGACCAAGCCACCTAGGCTAGACCAAGTCACTTAAGTTAAACCAAGCCCCCTAAGGTAAGCCAAATAACTTAGGCTAGTTGGTTTAATAGCTTTTGCAACCTAGGCTACCTAATTAGGTCACTTAAGTAGTCAAGGTAGCCTAGGTTGCAAGTGTGAAAACTTGAATTCCTCACTTCTACATTGTGGAATCAAGTCCTTAATCATTGTACGACCACCCCAAAAGGTGATTTTTTTGGACAACATATTTGCAATGAACATGATTTTGAAACAACATATTATAATCAACTTCCATGAATTTTTTTTTCAACATGCATATTGTACTAAATGAACTTGAATTTTTTTACACTACTTACATAAATAGGTAGGTTATGGGTAAGATAACCTAAGCAAGTAGGGTAACCTAAGTAAGTAGGAGGTACCTATTAATAAATGCATGTACTTAAATAACATATAGGTTATAGTCTACTAGGCCTTATTAGGTACCTATTAGATCTATGTTTATACCTACCTAGTAAACTATCTATGCCTTATGGTATTTAATAAGTTTTACATGATAAAATCTAGGATTTCTTTCTTACCTTATTATCTTTTTTCTTTTGTTCTTCTGAAAGCATGTTGAAGATTTTAATCCTTGTGCCATTGTGAATTTACAGGTTAATGTTGAAGCTTGCCAATGATAGGGATGGTGTCTTGGTTGTGTTTTGTGGGGTTGGGGTGTTTATATGTTTTCAGGGAGTGTATTGGAGGTGTGGTTGGGGCAGGCGGCTTGTGTTGCATTGGGCAGAGTCTTGTAAAGGACTCATGGTTCAACTCCCCCACAAGTTAGTAATGTGTTCAAACTTGTGATTGCAAACAAAATTTCAAACATGAAAACTCTGTGTGTATCTGTTGTTCATATCCTTTTGTTAGTTTGATCTTGACAACCGGCAAATCCATATCCAGTCAAGGAAGAAAGATGAACATGAATTCATATCCATCTTAAGACAGATATGTGAAAAAAAATTCAATGCATATCCTTATGTTAATTTTTTACAGAAAATATGTTATATTGGTATCCTGCAATAAGCCTCAAAACCTGATATCCTGACAACACTGGTATAGACCTTATTGGCCAGTAACAAGAGTTTACAAACATATGCTAAACCATGGATTTTCCAAAGATCTGCTGCTGCTACTGGTTTTGAATCTCAGTACAGAGACAAAAAATTGTTATCCAAAAGACTGAGCACAATAAAGTATTTTCTATTCCGGATCAATGAATGACACAAGAGCTCTGGCTTTTCCATGGCCTTCTTGGGCCATTCAAGTTGGAAAGATATTTACTTTGCTAGTTAATCTCTGGAAGACTGGTTTTTAAGACGAGCTTCTAAACTGACTTGGGATATCCAGTTTTCAAATCAAATCTGGTACTGAATCTGGGAGTAGAGAAATAGGGTTACTCAAATTTGATGTGGTACTTTATTGTTGCTGATCCTGGCAGCAGAGAAACGAGGTGGTCTTTGCTAACAAATCTGAAGAAGGAGCCAAGAAGCACACCACAGATAGCTCAATTGTTGAAAGCATTTGAGAAGGATTACGGACAAGAAGCCTTATCTTATCTCTCTATGCCTATCTGTACTTTCGGTACACAAAAGAATAACAAAAGCCTATTTCATCATTACTACGAAGTATGAATGGATTTCATAGTACGGTCAGCAGCTCTGAGATGAGGGTGTTCCACAGCATCTATCTCATCTGTATCAAGTTCGTCCTTTGTATGAGTTTGTTTCATTTCAAAAATCATGACACTCATTTGTACAAACTGTGTTTGTAGCTGCTGCCTGTACCAAGCTTCTCCTTCTCAACATACTAGTCTGGCATCCAGCTTTCAAGGTACCCAATTGGTTGTAAACTGTGAACTAAACCCTAAACCCACTAAAATAACAACTGCTTGTACTTTGCAAGGTTTAGTGTTGGGTACGCATCGACTATTGTTTTTGGCATACCAGCTCCTATTGGCACTCGAGCTTTTAAAATAAATCCATACAATCCCAGCACTGGTCTGGGATCTTTTGTAAGAATTTCATACCAGCCTAATACCAGTATTGGATCTTTTTAAAACTTTCATATCAGCACCGTCCTAGTATTAGGGTCAAAGCTGATTTTTGGCTAGTATGAGGCAAGTATATGCTTGGTATTGGGGCTAGTATTAAACTGGTCTCACCTCAAATCCCTACTGGGCAAGTACTTATACAAGGCTGGTATTACCTCATGTCCCTACTGGGCAAATCATTACAAATATATCATTGGAAAGGTGCAGATACTAAAACTTCAGGGATCAATAACCCTGACTTTTCTCAAAGCTGCCATGAGGAATCAAAGAATAGGAAAGTGAGATGTATTTTATAGTTATATCTGTGCCCCTTCCTTCTTGAGGATTCATTCAAAAAGTTCGGGGGAAATAAACATTATGACTGTGTAGATTTGCAGAAGC
>Ga0209208_10003272_pt1 | contig 23243 bp, 19 predicted proteins | sample S1TSphfallax_3_FD_187694 | JGI IMG/M metagenome (GOLD analysis project Ga0209208, IMG submission 187694) | Host-associated microbial communities from peat moss isolated from Minnesota, USA - S1T2_Fd - Sphagnum fallax MG (SPAdes) (version 2) | ecosystem: Host-associated > Plants > Peat moss >...
TTTTTTTTTTTTTTTTTTTTTTTTTCATATTTTTGTGAAATAAAATTTCTGGCGAATTTTTTTTCCCAAGAAATATCAAAATTAGTTTAATTTTTAGCTAGGAAAAAAAAAATCCTTCCCAAAAAAAATCTTCCCAAGTTTTTTTGGATCGAAAAATGACGAAAATTCAATACCCAAAAAAGAAAAAAAGAACAACTGAAATTAATTTTTTTTCCAATTGAGTATGTGGAGCATTTATCATGCGTTATGGGTGTCATTTAAAAAAGGGCAGTCTGAACGAGGCACTATGCAAAGGAGCCACTTGTTACAATGAAAAGTGGTAATAAATTACAATAATAAGTAGTAATTGATTACCTCAGTAGATACGAAGAAGTAAATTAAATGCCCAACTTAAGACCAAACGCCCTGCGTGTCATTTGGAAATTGGAAGGTAGGTAACACTAGGTACTTAGGTAAATAGTGTCTGTCAGTAAAAGTCAGTGGGTTAGTCAGGTCAGGCCCTAAAAAAAGTGTCACTACAGAAACAGCAGCAGGCAACAAGCTCTGGGCAGGCAACAAACTCTGGGCAGGCAACAATCTCTCTCTCGCTCTCTCTCTCTCTCTCTCTGTGTCTGCCGTCTTTCTTTCTTTTTTCATTATTAAAAAACTGTTCCCTCCTCTTTTCCCTTCCCTCGCATGCACAGTAGCCAATATTTCTGTTACAAAAATAGCCAAAATTTGTGTTGCAAAATAGCCAATATTTCTGTTACAAAACACCCCCCAGCGCCATTCACTTCTCTGCAGTTCTCTTTTGCCGCCGTTGTGATCAGAGACAAAGACAGGAGAGAGAGAGAGAGAGTACACACACAAACACACATACACAGAGTCTCGTCATTTGCTTCTCCAGCCCTTCTTCTTCCTTCTCAGTGCCTTTCTGCGCTCTTGTTCCGTTTAACAACTTCCATTAGAACAACATCAAAGAAATAGGTGGAGCCTGCGCTCGCTGACAACATACAGATTTTGTGGCAGAAGAAGAAGTGTTAGTACTAGTACTCGTACTATAAGGAGGTCCTGGGGCTTCTTACTTGGACAGTCAGTGTAAGTGACTGGATGAGCAATATTCGCGAACTAGCTGCAAATATATTGCTTGCTTGCTCGTTGTTGTTGTGGTCGTTCTCTTTCTGCGGTACATCACCATTGTCATCATCATCGGCTAAGTGATCACGAGGTTCGTTTCTTTCTTTCTTTCACCATGCCCGATCTCCAATATGCAGGCGGTATGCTTTGTGTTTGCTTCGTCATTACTTCTCTTCTGTAGGTTGCAGTCGTTTAGTCCTTGATTTTTTTGTATCGTGTGCGGTTTGTAGTAATCAGTTGTAGTAGAAGTTGGGCTGTGCAACGCACCTTCACGAGGTTGCAACCAGAGAGAATGTTCGACTGTGTTTTTTTGCACAGTTCTTAGCTCTGGAGAGAACAAGGTACGCTCATCGTCTTGCGAGAAAGGAGTGCTGGGCCGGGCTTTCGGGATAGTAGATTGTACGTTGTCGAAAGCAGAATAGCTCGGGCAGTAGCCGTAAAATCATGGTGCGTGCTCATACTTCTCATTACAAGTACCGCGGTGTCCTCGAGTTTCGCTTATCTGATCACGAGAGGAGCAGTTGTTGATAGCAAAGTAAGTGCTTCTGTAGAAGCTGCCTCAGTCAGAGACCAGCTTTGGAAATCGAAGGAGAGAACGAGCGGAAAAAAAGGGGGAGGGGAGGACTGTAGACTAGCCGGCGATGTGAAGATCTAACCGAATCGATTTGTAGATTGTGCTTTCCACCCCGCACTGGCTTATTGTGGCACAGGATTTTGATGTTGCGATATGATATCCCTCTCGATATGTTTGCAGGGATATCATCGAACGACACTTCATAATAGAGGCTTTCCCGGGGACTGAGCGCTTTACCACAAACTCCGGCTCGTGATTGCGAGACGTCTTTCCTACCAAACGATCCCATCTTCGTTGCTTCAGGCTGAAGAAGAAGAAGAAGAATTCGACGTGGAATTTCGTCCAGGGAATTGTGCTCCGCTTGTCTACAGAGTCTCGTTTTGGAGCCTCGGTCGTCGATCCGATCCGATTCGATCGACTTGAACTTCGTCGCTCGCAGCAAGGTTCCAGTCCCGGAAGAAGCAGTTTGATTGCATAGATTACCGTAATGGCAGAAATCAAAGCACGTGCCCCAGCCCCCGGCTCGAGTCCCCTGTACTCCCCGGAAGACGGAAACCACACTGCTGTAAGTGTGAGTAAGCTTCCGTCTGAGGATCCTGTTACACTCGGCAACAATGCCAGTGATGCGTCGCCGATCGATACAGGTTGTGCTTGGTTGCCTGGCGCTTACAGGCCACGCGCATCGCTCTTACAAAAGGTAAAAATTCAGTGAACCTCTCTCCGTGCATTTCTGATTTCTCCATTGAATGAAATTCTAAACAAATTAGGAATAAAATGCACTAGTTCTCTAGCTTTGCACGTTCGTCCACTGACACGAGGAGCACTATGGGCCGTTTGTCCCGGCTCCCAGATTGGAGCAGAGTTGATCGCCACTTTTGTATTGGTGTTCGGGGGATGCGGGGCGCTTGTGGTGAACGCCAAGAGCGGTGGACAGGTAACGCATGTTGGAGTGGCGCTAGCATTCGGTCTGGCGATCACAATAATGATCTATGCTGTGGGTCACATCTCCGGCGCTCACATGAATCCTGCTGTCACCATTGCCTTTGCAACTGCCAGACACTTCCCGTGGAAGCAGGTAACCTAATAAAAAATTCACCAATTCCTAAGTAGTCCCACCTGTTTGATGCAATGCAGCAAACTCTTCACCAGTAGACTCAAAAACTCTCAGTTCTTTTCACAGCACTAATTGCATGGAAGAACTCAAGTGCTATAGTTGATGAGTGGGTTGTTCCATCAAGCTTATCAAATACTTTGGACATTTCTGTTTTTTGTGCGCAATTAACCAGGTTCCAGCATACTTAGGTGCCCAGATCACTGGGGCAATTGCATCAGCTTTTGTATTACGTCTCATCTTGAGCAGCGGTGCCAGTGAGGGTGCCACTCTTCCTGCTGGTAGCAATGCGCAATCACTTATATTGGAGATCATCATCACATTCATCCTCATGTTTGTGATATCTGCTGTTGCAACTGACACTCGTGCTGTAAGCTATCAGACTTGCACGCAATTCAAATTTGTGTAGTTATGATATTCACTCTAGCTGATTTTGAAATCCTCCTTCCTGTAGGACAGTTTGATGTGAATTGCCCCATCATGATGCATCTGGAAACAGGTCTCATAGTTATGCTAACTTTTGCTCTATCTTTGTTGTGGGCTTGAAACCTACGTTCAGAAATGCTCTGTTGTGAAAAATGATTATGCTGAATTCTGCACCAGGATCAGAGAGTCTGTCATCTAATTGACTATCCTAGAACAAAGATCCACCAGCTTTTGTCACCCCTTGTAGGTTGATTAGCTTTTTGTTTGTTTGTTTATGTGTTTGTTTCTGGTCTCTGAGAGGATAATGGTCTCTCTGGTAATGCTTTTGATTATGATTTGTTTGGTTGAGTTGAAAGCTAATCCTTCCACCAGTTTCTTTCCCATTCAATCTCTTGGCCATGACTAATGGAAGGCAAGATTATGCTATGACTTGTAGGTTGGAGAGTTGGCTGGAATTGCTATTGGCAGTACCATTGCTCTGAATGCAATGATGGCTGGGTAAACTTATTCTTCTTTACTTCAATCACATTGCCTTTGTTAAGGATGAATTTTAATGTCCAATGTCATGATAATACATGTATCCATTTGGTCATGTTTATGAATGATTGAACTGCCCAGTGCAATTCACAAAGATGTCCATATTATTATTTTGATCTTTTTAAAAAAGTTTGTGTCATGGGTACAGGCCAATTTCTGGGGCATCCATGAATCCAGCAAGGTCACTGGGACCTGCTATAGCTTCATCGAACTACAAATCAATATGGGTGTACATTGTGGGACCAATCATTGGTGCTGTTGCAGGTGCCTTGGTATACAATTTGATACGCCTCCCAGAACAAGAAGCTGGCAAGCTGCAGTCCAAGTCCTCCAAGAGCTTCCGGCGCTAAGGCTCCTCCCAAAAACATGTCAGCGTATCTTTGATTGGCAGTATCTCAAATCGCTTCAATCTCTGATATCTATAATGCTAAGACGCTGATAGTTCAAATGGGATCCAGAATGGGTCCTTCCATTATCAGCCCTATGTAAATGATAAAACACAGCAGATGTGCTTTATGATGCATAGAATTGCTACATAGACAATCCAAAGCTTGGGTGAGCCATACCACTTGGGGTGGGGTCTGAATTACACACTGGTTACATATCATAGATGTTCACCATGAATTTACTCTCCAAATGAACTCGCTGTGAGTCTTATTTGTCTGGTAGTATGTTCATTGGTCCATGGTTATGAGATCAGTAAATATGGTAGCACTAATCCAAACTAATCTTTATTACCAGAGACTATATGCTAAGATCGATATGTTCTCTTTGTTCCAAGTTCGAAGCTCTTCTTGGTTTCCTTGGTGAAGAGCCTTAATAAGTTGGTTCGTTTATGGTTTTTGTAGTTTAAGGCTGTTTCACTTTTTACGAATGCTTTTTCAATGTGTATATATGGCAGATAGAAAAGTAGCCATGTTTTGTCAAACCTGTAGAAACCTTCGTCTAAAGGGGACGATTTCAGGAAAATAACTTTGGTTTTGGTGCATTTTTTTTCACAAAAATTCTTTGTAAGACTTCAACTGCATTTTCTTTTTCTGGTGAAAGTACGCTCAAAAAATTTATAATCCACTGCCTCAATGGCAAATACAATTCGTTTTGTGTAATTGGAAGGCATAGTGTACACATACTGTAATCTAACTTTGAAATTAAGAACAACTCAATTTGAAATTTATTTAGGGTATATGAAATGAATTTTCTAGTATTGAAACTAGATAATTGTTTCTGATAACCTTTCAGGGTTTTGAATTGAGTTCAAATCATCAAAGGGCTTCCTAACATACTATATGCATCAAATTATCAAGCAGAATGTTCAAAACACCAGATTTTGCTCTGCTGTATTGCTAGTTAGAAACTATCTAGTTGGTGAGAATTAACATAATTACAATTTTTTGTGCAAGGATAATCAAAACAGCCCATTTCAAACAAAACAAAAGGAAAAAAAAATTAACCATTTAAACCTTGGAATAAGTAAGTACGTGGAGATTAGAAGCTCTTGTGTTCAATAGAACAAAAGGGGCGAAAATGGATAAGTTCTTGAAATGTCTACATGTCCTTTGTACACCTCAAACAACAAATGGAGGAAGGACATGGGGGGATCACCAGTTCTACCAAACACTGACACCAGTTCTACCAGCAATCGAAGTACCAAATGAAAATGCTCTACCAAACACTACAGAAGTACCTTAGCTTGGTTCAGTGGAATGAAACCTAATAATAATTTTCAAAGCTTTCAGTTACTTTAGGTGGTAAAAATAGTAATATTCTACAATTCAGTATAACTACATAAACAAAGCTAAGTGTGTTTGAAAGTTCATTTTAGATTGCTAGTATGGTATATAATTTTTTTTTTGGAAATTTTAGCAATTTTGATTCATTGGAATTGATTTACGTAGCATAGTTTTAGGTTCCATAAGTTGTTGTTTGGATAGTTTCAACTTAGAAATGTGTTTAGTTGATTCCCAAATAAGATGAATGGAAAGGTATCTTTTTAGATTTGTGTCATTTCAAAGTTTTTTTTCCAACACCGTAATCACAAACAAATTTCCAATTATCAATTTGGTGAATTTGAATTTAATTTAAAAAATTGGGCTCCATGTTGTTTCACACTACCAGTGACAATGGTATTATTTTTTTATGGACATAATAATTTTGTTCTAATCAATTTTTCTTTTCAAAAGATAAAGTTTTATAAATTTCAATCTATGTCATTTTGTTCCATTAATATATTTTTTCATTCTTGATTTGGTAGGTAAAATGTTCACGAAAGTCTGATTCAATAGATAAGTTCACAACAAAATACAAATAGACAAAATAAAAAGAAAATTGAAAGGGTGTAAGAAAAACAAGAAGATACAAACAAACAAAAACATTGAAAGGGTGCAAGACAAATAATAAAAAACGATTCTAAAATGAAATTCGATTTATGATGAATTACAATGTGGAATGACTTTGGAATTGTCACAATGATGATCACCAAAACACCCATCTTACATTAACAAGTTCCAATGAAATATTGTCGTTTGAATTTTGATCTAATTCAATTCAATTCTAATTGCATGCAATGTCATTCAATATTTTCATTTGAATGAAACTTAATTTTCACATGATCAATTCATTTATTTCATGACTTGATTATTACTAATAGTGTGTAGTAGCATGGAACCCAAGTTAATTACTACTTAACCAAGTTAGGTACTATGGTATTTCTATTTTTCCTCCAAATATTAAGAAGGTGAAAATTAATGTTGAGTGGGAAACCACTAGTTTCGGTTTTAGTTGTGTAAGAATTAGGTCTGAATTCAAATTATTTCAAAACTATAATCAGAATTGGAAATTATTTCTTAAATAACCAAAATTAAAATACATGTTTTTTGGGGGGAAAAATGATTAACTTAACTTAGTTGGAATCCAAGTTAGTAAAAACCAAACTAGAAATGCTTTTGATTTTCAAACTTGGATTCAAAATTAAAAATGGAATTTTTTTTTGAACAACCAAACCTAGACTTAAAACTAATTTCATGATTCAATTTATGTAAGAATCAATATTGGAATCAAAATAATTTTAATTTATTTTTAGAATTGGAACTAAAGGTTTTTCATAAATGTGAAGATTCGCTCCCAACAATGGTGAAAACAAAATATTCCAAGTTAAAAGTGACTTCAAAAGTCTAAAAAAAATTTAACTTATGAAAAGTTCACTTAATGTTTCTTTGCTATGAAAATGTGGTAGTTGATGATCAAGCATCACAAATTTAGCATGCAACAAATTAATAATGAAAATCGTGCAAATTTCATCCATTCTTATGTTTGTACATTTTACACATGAGCATCATGTGTTGAAAACACGTTTGACACATGGAAAAATGTGTTGATAAATGAAGTATGAACTTATGAATGAACAAATGTCACATGGATTTCTCATCTTCCAATAAATCTATGTGTCAAATGTGTTTTCAATACATTATATTAATGCATGAAATGTACAAATTATGAATGAACAAATTTTGCACAATTTCCATTATTAAGTTGTGAAATGCTAACTTTGTGATGAGGTTCCAAGTGTATGAATTCTTCCTACATGTATGTATCATGTAAATGTTTTTATGCATGAGTGTAATCGCATGTTTAAATCCACACCTTTCAAATTACTTTTAAACATAAATTTATCAATAATCAAGTTGATTAGCTTTGGGAAAATGATCATCAATTGAAAAGACTGGGGTTGGATGAACCCAATTCTAATTCCTTGAAAATATTGTGGTAGTTTATTAAGGTTCAAGCATAAAGTTCACTTGTTATATAAATTTTTCATTTTATGTCTCACAATTCAAAGAAAAAATAATATTGTACATAACTTGAATGGCACAATATAAATTCACAAATGGCAAAACAAATATCATGTTATTTTTTAGACTAATTATGAGTGGAAGATGTTATGACCAATTGCATATTCATGAAGGTTTTTGCCAATCAATACCTTAATAGATAAGGCCTTCTCTTTTCATAGTATAATATATGGATCTTATAGATAAACCCGTATGGTTGATAACATAAGGTTGAAAGATAACATAAGGTTGAAAGACCAAGTAATGTCATATTTAGAACACCATTGCTCTTTTCTATATTTAGTCCATCATGTATAGGAAGTCAAGAAAATTTATGTTTTTCATGTTATCATGACCCACATGTCTACAAAATATACTTGATTTACAAGTCATAGATGATGAATGAATAATTAATGCCTCCAAGAATTAAACATACCCACATTAGGTTTTTTTATGTTTTGAAAAGTTGCACAATTTGCAACCATGGGAAGAAAAGGATTATGCGATTTCATAAAATGCTAAAATTGTGAACCTCAATATTAATGCAACCATTTTTTTTGGTAGTTCAAATTTGGCAAGATTGATGTTCATTTTTGTGAATATTGTTGGAAACATGTTTGGGGTGATAGTAGAAATCTTTGACAACAAATTCTATGGTTGCATACAAAATTGATGAAAAATAGATAGCTAGTAATCAAGTTTTGACTATATCTTACATGACACATTACCACTTGTTAAAAAGCTTCACCTAATCACACTATTATTGTATCGAGTCCCAATCATAAAAAACTTTACATATTGTAACATATTGTTAATAATGTTTTAAAAAGAAAATTGGAAAACATATCCAGGCGATGAGAAAGAAGTGATCACCAAACTATTATAGATCATGAAAATAAAGGACTAATAACTCCATGAAAAATATTGTGTTCCATGCTTCACATACACTAACAAAAAATGCCATGCACTTTCCTTACTTGATTAAGGTTTGTCACAATTGTTTTTGGGGTATGTTTTCTTTACTATTTTGCACCATGTATGAGTTTTCTTTCCTCAAATCATAGATTATTTCTTCTATGGGATTCATAATTATTTTTCCTTGATGAACATTTGTAACTTCCACAAGAAAATAATGGAAAATTGTTTGCAATCTTAGTTTCATGTTCTTGCATTGTAGAATGAACTTTTGTTTGGTCCAAAATTAGCATATAAAGGTAAGGCTAAAAAACAATTCAATGAAAATTTCCCATGTGCATTTTGATATGATTGATTGTGAAATAGTGGAAAGAAAAATTCAATAAAATGACTAACAAGTACATTGAGGAGAAAATATTTTGAACATAAACAAATGTTATTCTTTTTAATAACCTTGGTTTGAAAGGTTTGATAACAATTGTAGGAGATTCATCATCATCAATGAAATTACAAAATTTTGATGAAAATGTGGTATATGAAACTCAAGAATAAGGTGTTGCAAAGACATTTAAACATTAAATTTTCATCTTTGGTAAAGAAGCTAAAAGGGATGCATTTTGATTAAATTCCCTTTTGGGATTCAAACACATCAAGGATTGGAACTTGATAAAAAAGAGTAAGAAAGTTTTCTTTATTTCATCTTTAATGATTATAATTCTTATCAAAAACTTATATGATGTTGTGAAAGAAATAAAAAAATTCAAGATGGAGATGATTGAAAATGTCATATTTTAAATTTACAAAATAAACAAGTTACAAGGAAGATTGAAAATGGTTATGCTTTTCGCATACATACTTAAACCTAATGAAACATCTATGTCATATGCATTTAATCATTGGTTTGATTGGATGACTAATGTTTCATTTTTGTTGATGCTAGATGTTTGGTTTGGTGTGATGTGTTTCAAGTCTTGTGTATTGAGAACTTTGTAGCACAAAAATTACAATGAAGATTTGGTTTGATTTCATGGTCAAAAGAATAACAAATTGGCTTAGTCTGTTCATGTTAAGACTATATTTCACTATCATAACCCATGTTGGCTACTCCAAACATACATTCCAAGTCAATTCAAATGCATCACACATAACTTTCACCATAATATTATAGGATTATATTATGTTACAAAGTTGGTTCATTACAAGTATGATAAAGCTCAAACCAAAGGGATGACCATTTATTGTTTCACAAACATTGTGCAAACTTGTGATCTTTTAAAAATGTTTTATTATCATTTTCAAACAAATTAACATATACTAACATAGGTGTTGAACATTTTCCCAAACTAGTTTAAACATCATAATTAATAACAACATATGTTCCTATTGCATTGAAATAATGACATATATGTAGAACTACCATAACACATCAATACATAACAATTGCCACTATGTTTAAAACCTTTAATTGAGGCTTAACAATTCAAGCATTGAAATTGCAAAATGGTGTAAATTTTGAAACTAAATTGTTGAAATCCTCAATCCTCATTTTCTAATACATCAAGAGCTTTTGATCTCTCATTTTGTTAAGTGTAGTGTGCCACACTTTTGTTTCTATGAAGTTCCCAAATGGATGTATTCCCATCAGTAAGTTCCTTCCACCACAATTGTGGTGGATCTTTCTTTCTCCTTGACATGCCCCACAAGATAAAATCCTAAGGAAGGTTCCATAATCAACAAACAAATGCTTGCACTAGGAGTGGGGCACTTGCAATGAATTATGCAATGGACTTGAATTTAGCAAAAGAAGTACTGCAAATGAGAAAAATGCCTGACAATAGATTTCAAACATTTCTTTTGACCTCACAAGCAACAAACAACCTTATTGCAATACAAATTCAAAAGTAGCTTAATCCACTTCTTTGAATAGTTTCTATAACCCAAGCAAGAAACAACCCATTTTGCAATGCACATTCAATAGTAACCCAATTCTCTTAAGAGCCTTGACAACGTAAGCGCAAAACAAACTTTGTTGCAATGCACATTCCAAAGTAGCTCAATTCCTTTCTCCACAATGCAAGCCAAAAACAGCCCTTGTTGCAATACATGTTGCAAAATAGCTCAATCCATTTCTCCAAAGGAACTTGACAACACAAGCAAGAAACAACCTTGTTGCAATTGCACATTTGAAAAAAACTCAATGCCCTTGCAAATCCATCATACAGAGCGACCGTTGACAGTTACAGTGTGCAAGAACATGCATGAGCTGCTGCTGCTGCATGGCATCCACCTGCTTTGCTCTTCTTCTGATCCCAATGAAAACTGTGGGCAGGAGTCGGATGCTTGCTGCAGGAGGATCTTGTGGGTCATGCCGAAATTGGGACTGGGTCTCATGGCAGAGCAAGCAGTGGGTGCCTGTAAGCTGGAGTGTGAGAAAGAGCTGGATCCGTGGGTTTTTGCTAGTGTGGTTGATGCTAGGGCTGGTATGTGCAGCTCTCATCATCCAGAGCCGTAAAACTGGAGTGGAGAGGGAGAAGAACACAAGCATGGATGCTTGGTGTAAGCAACACTCCACCGTGCTTGAAGAACAGGTGAAAGCCAACAAGAACAGTGCCAAGGTCGTAGACCACCGTGGTTTCATCATCCTCTGGCTCCATCATACAGCTTCCTCCCTCCCCGCCTTTTTGTTGCTGAGAAAATAACAGTCCCTGGTTTCTGGAATCTTGCAACACATACATACATGATTTGTGCAATTTTTGTGCAATTGTATGTATGTGTGCATCTGAGTAAAATTCAGCATTCTTGTGGGATTTTGTCAGCACATAAAAGAGTGAGGATCTGTTGTTGTTTTGAAATTTTTATTTTTATTTTTTAGTTGTTGATGGTTGGTTGAGGGTGAGGAGGGTTCAGACATTCTCAGATCTCATCTTTGTGCTTGGTGCGAATGGAACTAATGCTGTCTTGAGCAACGTAAGTTTTCAGATGTACAGTGACAGCACCAGCTATGCCCATCCTCTTCTCTTGGGTCTGGCTTATGCCATGTTTGTAGACCAGAATGGGAGGTACTGTAGTCACTCTTTTATTCTTTCCCTGGTGCATGATCCCATCCTGCATTGCACAGTAGTTGTTGTTGCGGAAACTACAAAGAGATATATATGCAGGGCATCATGTTAACCCTAATTGGGCAATTGATTGTTCTTGACCACCGTATTCTGTTCCAATACAGAATAAACTATTTGGGTTGTTCTGTTCTGCTTTTGCTGAGCACATCATCTCCCTGTTGGAATAGCATGGACTGAAAGAGGTGCATGTCATTCTCGTCATAGCATTGATATCCAGAAATGAGAAATGGTACCAGGTGTCAAGAGCTGGTGGATCTCTTCATGTGATATTACATGTGTGGGCATGTTGGGGTTTTGGACAGGACTGCATTTGAGAGCACAAATGGACTCGCTATTATGGACATGACCAACAGCGGCATTAGATCCACATAGGGAGACTACTTGGTTATAGTGTATGCAGACAGTGATGGTCAAAGATATATTGGATATGATCTCATGTCAGTTTCGGATATTCGAGATGCAGTAGAGAGAATGCAGGACTTTGGGATAGGAACAATGATAGTCCCTTACAACACTCTGCAGAATGGAAAAATTGGCATAGGTGCATTGACTGCTACTGCTCTGCAAAACACAGGGTTCAAAGTTGCTTGAGGTTTTTCATTCTCTGTTTCTTTCGCAAAAATGGGGTTCTTAACTTTGTTAGTAACTATTCCCTTTTGGCTGTTTTGGCTATTTTGCAACATTTAGATTCTACTACAATGCAATTCTATTGAATTCTACAGGCAAGGATTTTTACTGGGTGCAGTGAGGGTGTGGGGATCTTTCTTTTTGTTTACTCTGGAAAACTTTGCTGGTTCTGTAAGAGTGCAATATTGTAAACCTCAAATCTCTAAAACCTAATGATTTGCCTTTGCCAGTGGTGCTTTATCCGGTCTTCAAGGGATCACCAGGTCCAAATCCTGGAGCAAGTAATGAAGCAGGAGCTGTGTTCTCAGTACTTGATTTTGAGACTCTTATTGGCAACATTCTCATTCAGCTGGATGATCCATGTATGTAACTTCCAATCACTGGTTGGAATTTATGGATTTTGTTGATATATACACACCCTCGGTACAGTTGCTAGCCCAAGGTTTTTGCTGGAGAAGACACTTCTTTCAGGTATCCTTAAACAGCATCTATTTATTGAGTAATTGACTGCTCTCCAATGAGTGCACTAAAGAAAATTAAGTGGTCTATCTACATGAAGTGGTAATTGCACACACTTGTCTTTCCTTCAAAATGTGCAAACCACCCATCACTGAATGCTAGAAATGAAGCTTTGTCTTTTGAAGCATGTGAAGTTTGAGGGGGACTTATACTTTCATCCCTGCTGTTCTGGATCCCATTAGTCTGATTTGGTACCATGTGTCATCGAATGGGCTTTGCAGCTTCCCCCTTTGTGTTTGAGCTTTTTGATGTCACAAACTTGATGCAGCCAATTCTGATATTTGGGGAGAGTGTGAAATTGTCAAGAGGGAAGTGTGGAACACCAGTTGAGTGTGCGAAAACTGTGAACTTCAACACATGTGCCAATCCTCTCAGTGTCAACTTGGGTGACCCCTTCCGCAAATACACAGTTATCTGCAAGTAGAGTATATACTTTCCTGTTATCAGTTAAGACCTGATTCTCTCATCACTTCCATCGCAGGCATGGCATGCAACATGAAATAGCAGCTTCTTTCTACCTATAATCAAGTCTAACTATTCACTCATGCCTGTGCAATGCTGTGTAACTAAAAAGCAAACTGTTGGTAAAGTACATTGCAAATCATCAGCTACAGTGCAACATGTTGCCATGGAAGTATAGTTTGGATGGTCATGTGCTGTCTAATGCTGACTTTGCAACCTTAAAACATGACTTCTGTTCTGGTTTGCAGGTATTTGAAGAAGCAGTCTGGTTGGGGTTGGCCAGCTATATCATGGGGGTTCTTGTTTCTCTTGGTAGTGTTTTTGGTGTACTATATAGTGTTGACAGCTGGGAGGCAAATGGACAAAATGAAGGACAATTATGAGCGCCTGGAAGTGCTGAAGATTCATGCCGAAAATGCAGATAGGGCCAAAAGTGAATTTCTCACTACAGTCTCTCATGAGATTTGTATCCCCATGAACGGAATCCTCGGTATGTCTTTGTTCTCCTCAACAGACCTGAAGTACGCAGCAGAAATCATCATAACTGGCAAAATACCAAGTGAGATGTGAAATTACCACTGGAGTTTGATTAAAAAAAACTGATCATCTTCATCCCCATGTTACTATCCAAGGGGAATCCAGAACAATGATGGCATAGTTGAAGATGTGGCTTGAAATTGTGCATCAAAACATACAATATAGTGTTCTTTGAAGATATGAATGTTTGAACCCCTATTTTGGATATTCATCTGTCCAGTGAGATTTCAATTGTCCAATATAGCCCAGCCTCCAAATTGGAATTTTATCAATCAACTGATTTTGGCCCTGGGCCAATCTGGAGAATAACAGATGACACTTTGGTTGACAGGAATGCTAGACTTTTTGCTGGACACAAACCTTGATGTACAGCAGCTGGAGTTTACCAAAATTGCACAAGCAAGTGGTACGGCTTTGATCTCCCTCATCAATGATGTTTTGGATTTGGCCAAGGTTGAGACGGGCATATGGATCTGGAGATCCACAAGTTCGACATCCACCAAACTGTTGAAGAAGTTCTTGATGTATTCTGGGGGAAGCTTCGAGAGACTGGTGATATTCAAGGTACTAGTAATCATAGACTCTACAATAGAAACTCTACATGTACATAGCTTCTATGGTCAGTCATAGATCATCCTCCTTGAATGTAAGTTTTCCATTTAGCTGGTGGTGGGAATGAAGTAGCTGCATTAGTGGATGAGGATATACCTGTGGTTATGGAGGTGATCCTGCATGCCTGTGTCAGGTGCTTGTAAACCTGATTGGTATGTCCCTTTCCTCACCTTTTACATAGATGCCTAAACACAGTTTTATCGTTTGTTTGTCGATTACTGGACAAGCCAGACCTTATCAGCTAGCATCACTCTCTCTTGTCTATATATATGTTGTTTTCAACTGGAATTGTTGAAGGCACATTTATTTCAATAAAGGAAATATGGCCCATCTCATTACAATTCTAAGATTGGTGGGGGGTGCTTGGATCACTGAGTGGCAACATAGGGCAACAGGAAGTGCCCTCAAATTCGCCACATCAGGTCACATGTTACTACGTGTGTGCATGCATGGAGAGGCATCTGGGAAAGCCTTCTCAGAGTCTGGAGATGAGACTGCTGAAGGTTCAGACTTTGCAGACACCTCATCTGACACATCCAACTCCCCTTCCCCTGCTGCTGCTGCATCCTCACAGGGGGTAGCTTGGCAATGCCACTTTGGTGTCAGAGCTTTTAACAAAGCAAGGAGATCGCTAGACAAACTTGGCTGGTACTCACAGGATAGGTCTGCAAGAGTACCCATGGTTGATGTCAGAGAGAACACATGCTCTCTGATCCATGTTTTTGACACTCTCAGTGGAATGCAAGCAGTGGATGATAGGAACAGCTGGGTTACTGTAAGGATCATTCACCAGTTGCCATGGTGCAGGATCCTTTCATGGAGGCTGTTGGACAACATCTCAAGAAGGGTGAGTTGCAGCATGAGGGGCATCACATGTGTGTTAGTCATGGGGATTTAGAAAGGGGTCCTGTTTATCATCACAAGGAGCAACACCCAATAGTAATCAACTTGAGCTCTGACAAGATTGAAGCTCCCAGCAGCTCACACTGTGTGCATCTGAGCATTGCTTGTGAGGATACAGGTGCTGGCATCCCGAAAGAAGCCAGAGCTTGCATCTTCAAACGATTTGTGCAGGTCAGTACATATCCATGCCATGCTCAATGTCTCCTCACCTGCTCTGAAATCTCCAGGTCAATTGGAAACTTCTTGGACAGAATTATCAAGTAAATCTCAACTTATTCTCAGTTGATCTTGATTCACCTGTTGCACAACTACAAGAATGACACTTACTGGGTCATTTCCTCAGGATGAAGGAGTATATTCTCTCACGTGCATGCAAACATGTGCAGGCTGACAAAAGCACTGCACAAGTGTATGGGGGAACAGGCATAGGACTCTCCATTAGCCAGAAACTGGTGACTGAGCACTCTTTTTTAAGTAGTTTCCACCTCCTATGATATCTTACATTTTTAGTGGGAATGCTCAAAATCAGTTCATCCATCAAAATCAGCTGTCATGGGAAAGAATGTTTTTTGCTAGTGGAGTGGGTAAACTTCATGGGAATTATAGTGGTAAGGAAAAAATAAAAAGCTTTTATTGAGCCAAATTCACATGGTTCTTGTTGGCCTTTGATTGCTTAGATTACCTTGACCACAGGTGAGGTTGATGGGAGGGAAGATTGAATTGGTACCACATATTGGAGTGGGGACCACATTCTTCTTCACTGTGTCCTTTGGGGTGCCCAAGAAGTTGCTGGAGGAAAAGATGCAGAGAAAGAAAATGACGAATGACCACAATGACCTTGTACTGGAGCTTCAAGGCAAGAGAGCCATCCTGGTTGATGGCATGCCTCTTCGCTGCATGGTTAGGTCTCCTCCTTTGAAACTCTCTTTTCTGATATCTGAGGTTTCTCAGAGGAAAACTCTGGATGCTCTCTCAATAAAATGTGTTTAGTTTGTTCTGCTAATGGGTCCTCAATTGTGTGCTCCAAATATAGCAGTCTCTGTGTCATCCTGTATCTTTGGTATTTGGTTGTGATGGTCAAAATTTTCTTGCAACCATATCATGCAATTGTATCTCATGTTTTTGAGACAAGGACACCATTCAGCTGATCACCCACAGCCATACTTCTGTCCATAAGTAATAATAGCTGGACTGCATCCTCGATACATTCTGGGAGTCTGGTGTAAAGCCAAGAGCCAAGTTGCTTGAAATTACTATAGCATTTCTTGCAGCTCACTGAATTCAATATATGTAATTGATTAATTGCAGATTGTGGAACTTGCACTGCAAAAGTTAGGGCTGGAGGTTCATTTGGTGACCAACCCCACAACAATCATGGAGGTTGTGAGTGCACTGTTCGAGAGAAACTGTCATGTGAAGGTAGACAAGGATAAGCTGACAAGCTTGTTTGAAAGCTGGATTCCTCCCTTCATACAAGTAGCTACCGAGGGGATATATGAGCAGCAAGGGAAGCTGTTGGTTTGGTCACAAAGGTCTGGGAGTCGGGGAACTTAAGTGGCTTGTGAAGGCCATAGCTCCAGCCCTGACACTCCTCGTGTGTTTACTCCCTCTCATTCATGTTCTGAGCTTAAACAGAAAGCCTAACCTTAAACTTACACTTATGAAAGATAAGATTCCAATTAGCGAGAAATCCACTGCTTCTGTATTCATGCACTAATCCAGCTACTATGGATTTTGGATGGAACATGAGTTTCAAGGATGTACTTGGAGAAAATGTACTTGTTGAATGTAGTAGACTGATAGTGATGAGGGAAATTTGGTCAAGAAAATTATATGCAAGATGAACAAACAAGAGTTACATGGGTGACTAGCAAGTGAAGTCATAATACTGTCATGTATATACCTTGATCAACAATTGGCAAACGATTCAGCAAAATAAGAGACAATGCTAGATATGGGGGTTTATGTGCACATTAAAAAGCTGTGTGGAATCCATGAGTTGCCAAAGAGTTTAACAGACACACAAGGTTCATGTAGGCAAGTGTGCATCATATACCCAAAGGAAAAATGAAATACAAAGACAAAGAAGAAGAAATTATTGTTTCAGGGAACATTTGTAACAGGTGATGGTATTGCTCCTCGTGTGACCTCCTATGACCTACACATTAGGAAGAACTTGGTTGCTTTGCCTGCTCTCAAGTTGCCCCTTAATAATCAAGATCACTTTCCTGCCCAGTCATCAAGTGGAAGGTGCACTCCGACAATTGCAGAGGTTGCATTTGTGGAAGCTCTGAGGAAAGGGCTCAACTGTGATGTGATGCTGGTGGACAAACATGCATTTGGGAAGGGCTCTGGTGTAGAGCTTGGAAGATTTGTGTTGAAGTGCAGGTTTGGGGCTAAGTCAGGAGACCCTATCTGCCATTTCCCTCCTCTTGTACTTCTTGCCTGCAAGCTTGAAGAGAATGAAAAGGATTTGCAAAGTTTGGGTTGTTCAGACAATATCTGCAAACCCATAAAGCCTTCCGCCTTGGCAACTATTCTTTCTAAGGTTAGTCCCAATGAAAATTGTAGGATAAAAATCAGAGCAACATGATTGCTTATGAAGAAGGAATGAAGAGGAAAAAGGAAGTTGGAATATTTCACATCAAATCTTAACTATGATCTTTCCATCTTTAAATCTTTTCATTCTCTTTGTTATAACCTGACATGACACACTTGGCAATATGTTGTGCAGTTGATCAACGTCCATGGACCAGTGCAAGCAATAGGAACTGAGAAACTAACCTTGCACAACAATCTAAGTGCTTTAATGGCCAGAATGCAAACTATGGTACAAAACTATTGTGGATTGAAACTTTTGTTTGATAAAAAGAGAATGGTGGTGGTGATTTCTTTTGTGGTTTCATTTTTTGCTGTATAGTAAATTGGTTGTTCCCAAGTCACAAAATGCCTGCTGGTTCTTTTTATTGTTGGCAGGTGGTTGATGACAGACCATGATCAAGAGTCTCTCTCCCACCTCTTAGAATCCCAATACCTAGAATTCCTGATCTTGCAGCTAGCTAGCAACAACCAAGAATTTTTCTAACACATCTCTTTTGTTTGCACAACATCTGATGATTCATTAATCCTTGACAGAGCTGAGAATATGATGTTTATATATTTCAGGTTTGAGACTATAGCAAAGATACAGGAGTTGGAGGCAGCAGGTGTGATTGTCAGAGACAACCAAGCAGCAACAAGAAAAGCAACAGCAGGGAATGCAAGACACAACCGGCATCACCTGTTGATCATGGCTCTCACCACTGATGTGTTCTCTAACAACCATGCCAAAGTCAAGAAGTGTGGCATGGATGGATTCATCTCAAAACCACTCCAGGAAGACCAACTCTACAGATCTCTGCAGGACTTCTTGCCTTCAACTCCTCTTCTTCCAGACCCAAGTGAGTCTACAGAGACTATGCAAGCACTGCTGGATCTCAATAACCTGAATCAGTTTGAAGAGAACTCACAGCAATTACATACACAACAGCCACACTTTGGTGCTGAGCAGCCATAAGGAGAAATAAATCACATGCTTGAGCCTAGGTAGTCATTACAAGTTAGTAACTGCATAAAAAAAAGAGTGTCCAGAATGCAGGTCATATGGCAGCAAAACACTGTTCTAGAATTGAAGCAGTAGGGTTCTTGGGAAGCAGATTACCGAGGATACTTGTAGCCAGCAAATGCAGAGTTCCTGTGGGGTTGCAGGATCCTTTGCTTTAAGAACTGCAAAAGATAATGTTTCTAGATCAGGAAGGTGATTCAGTTTATGGTTTTTCTGAGATTATGAATGTCATGGATCATGAAGGTGTTTCAGCTAAGAATACAAACCCCAACCTCTAATTTTTTTCTCCAAAAACTCCTGAATAACTACAGATCCAGATCTGGGGTTTAGGGTTCCACATACACCCTAAACCTAGATCACAACCAGCCACATCACCATCTGAGCTTATGTGAAAATAATTCTCTTCAAAAGCACATGAAACACTACTCCATTTAGTACTGTACTGCTACATCATCATCCCTTGACAAGTAGGTGATGATCTTAATACCTTTTGAATTGCACTGCATCTGCTTGATGCTCCTCAACATTGGGATTTGGTTGTGCACATAATGATCTCTGATAGCAGATGTGCGAGGGAAGGCCGGCAACAGCCATTAGCAAAATTCAAAGAGTGTAAAAATCGAGCAGCAGTATTTGCAAGAGCTTGTTGGGAAACATCAACAACACTGCTCAAAAGCAAAAAGAATTGATGAGTGCCATAATCTCTCCACCTAGAACACTCTTCATTCTTTTGCAAAATCAAACAGAATTATCTAGATTCATTTTAAGGATCTTCTAAGTTCAGCTTGCTTTCTTATCATGTCTTGCAACAACTTACCTGTAAGCTCTTTGCACACATTTTGCCAGACCCCCATCAACAAAGAAAGCAGTGTCATGATGCTCAATTGAAGCTCGAGTTTTGCCATAGGCAAATATCCATTGTTGTTTCCTGGAGTGAAATTTGTGCTCTTCTTTTTTGCTCTTGCCGACTTGAGCAGATGACTCTACAGGCCTGGACAGCAAACATCCTGCAAAGCACACGTTGTTGAAGGTTGTAAGTAGCGTTACGGTTTCAGTCTTTGCGTGAAGCAAGAACCCTGAATCAATTTCTGTGAATCATTCTGAATACCTGCATCTTGGACAGGAGTATGTCCACAGAAGGGGGGAGAGCAATGACACTTTCGAAGGTTAGAAAATAGACCGATGATACTGGAACAAGATGATCAATTGTGTGCTCGACCCCTTCAGATTACTCATGGAGTCAAGCTTGCAATAACTCCAGCATCGGTGAAAGGATCATTGTTTCCTGACTAAATGGGCGAAATGGAAACAAGGAGGAGTTTGCGAGGCTACATTTTCGAAGATCCATCACTCGATAGGCGTGTTTCCTCTCAAAATACAAGCACAGACTCGCTCGCTCGCGCTAATGCATGGTGATAAGCAAGACACAAGAGTTGGAGTCTTGCAGTCCGAGAACACAGAAGGAGCTAACAGAAAAATCAGACAGATTGCAGCGCAATGTTGATCATCAAACCGGCTTGCAATGGATGCGCACCGTGTTGCTTGGTCGAAGCTCTAGTGGGGTCTGTGGTGTCGAATCTGTCATCTGACACAACCTGAGGTCGCTCTAAGGGTCGCTGAATCCTCTTCTAAGGATGCGGGGATGTACAGGCATATCGGCAGCGGTGATCGAGAACTAAATCCCGGCCGGAAAGCTTGCGATTGGACACGGCGAAGGGAAGAAAGACTTGTCAGTCAAGTTTTCCTGCCGAACAAGAAAGTTTTGCATGTTCCTGCAGAAATTGGAGCAGAGACAATCGTACAAACTGTCAGTAGAATAGAGAATTTCCATCTGTAAACCCTTGAGTGAAGAGGTTGCAAAATCCAAAATATTACACAAAACGAACATCCAACAGATTGCTGGTGTTTCTCTTCTTCTTCTTTTTCTTCTTCTCGTCACTCTCGAGTCTCTTCCTGAAGCTCGCAATATCAGCAACAACAAAAAGCTTCGATAAGCTCACCGTGAAGTGCCAGATCAACAAATAACAAAACAAAAACATCCTGACAATGATGATGATCATCAAACGATGTCTGCAGCCTGCCATTATTACCATTGCCTGCAAACCTGCAATCGGCAGCAGCTGAGCAGCAACAACAACACTTGAAAAAAACTTTATTCAATCAAAAGCTCATCATTCAACTCCTCATGGAAAGTTTGAACACAACAACAAAAAGATCTTCTGACTTTGTCTTCATCATCAACATCTTCATCATTTGGTGCTTGCCATTATTACCAATGACTGCAAATCTGCAATGGCAGCAACAGCAGCAAAAAACAACAAATTCTCATCAAACTCATCATCATCATATGCCTCCCTCAAATGAATATTTATGCGACAACAACAAATCAAATTATCCTCACCAATATATGACACCACAAATCCTCGTCACAATCATCTCATCATCATCAGCTTCATCATCATAAGGTGCTTGCTTGCTTGCCATTCATTTAGCTATCACTAAACTTTCTCTCTCACATACTTCTTTGCAAATTTACACATGTTCTTCTTCAAAGCTTGTTTTCTAAAAGCAAATCTTCTTTTGGGTGAAAGAAAAGGAGTGCAATCCAAATAAATGGAGCCAACCATTGTGAGATGAACATTGTGAGTCTGCATTTATTGGATATGAACTTCAAAAAGACACAAACTTATGAGAATGAAATACTAACGAAATCAAGAAATAGTTTGTCAATTTTAGTTGTTACAAGGCTAGACTTGTAGTAAGAGGTTTCACCCAAACATTTGAAGTTCATTATTACAAAACTTTTGCACCCGGTGCAAAGTTTGTGTCAATTCGTTGTATCTTTGCCCTAGCGGCCATTGAAGACATGGAGATTCATCAAATGGACGTCAAAATCGCATTTCTCAATGGTGACCTTGAAGAGGAGATCTACATGGAACAACCGAAAGGATTCATACAAGGTGAGCATCTTGTGTGTAAGCTTCACAAGCCATTGTACGGGTTGAAACAATCTTCAAAGGCTTGGAACCAAAAATTAGGTGTTTTCTTGTAAATGAGTTTCAACAAGAAAAATTTATAAATTTTTCATCAAGAACAAAAACAAGCAAAAAAACTTTTCCTTTTTTTTTTGTTAATGAATCTCATTCAACAACAGAAGAAAAAAAAAAATTGTTTCAAAAATAATTTACATCAATAGGAAAAAACTTAAAAGAATTAAAATGATTAACAATGTGAGTTTGCATTTCTTATGTATGAAATTTAACAAGAGAAAACTTGGGAGAATGAATATCAACAAAACCAAGGAATAATCATCATTTTCAAATTCATACATAAATGAATTTCAACCATAATGTAAAATGTAACATGCAAAAATAATTATCAACAATAAGCAAAAGTAAACATGCAAGACATTATTTTTTGCATTATCAAAAATTGCTTGTCAATAAAGAAAGTTCATCATAATAAATTTTTCAAGTAGGAAAAACTTTCAAAGAGCTAAAACAATCAACCTTGTGAACATGTTTATTGCATAGTAATTTTGAAACGAAAGAAATTGTATAAATTTTTTAAGATCGTGAAGAACTAAAAAAAATAAGGAAAAATATTGTTCACCATGAAAGAGAGTTTTTCATAATTAAATTTTAATGGGAAAAAACTTTAGAAGGTTAAAAAATAAAAACCTTGTGAATTTGTGTTTATTGCATATGAATTTCAACAAAAAAATACTTTAAACAATGAAATACGAAGAAAATCAAGAAATAGTCACCATTACCAAGTTCATCCATATATGAATTTCAACAAAATATTATTATTAAATAAACCATCATCATTAATTTCAATATGAAAAAAAATGGATTTTTAGAAAAACCAACAATGTGAGTTTGCATTTATTACATATGAATTTCAAGAAAAGAAAATTGATGATAATGAAATACCAACCAAACTAAGGAATCCCTAGTTATGACATTCGTCATTTTGCATTTTAAAATTCGTGAATTTACGTGGTAAAGCACCTTGTCAAAACATTCGGCATACATTCGTGAAACATTCGCGCACGGCAACAGCCTGTGCTAAACGGTAACGGTTAACGGTAACGATAACGGTACTCTGGCCGAGTCTTTCACGAAGTGGTCACACACTGACGGCGAGCAACGATGGAGTTCCTCTAAGCGGTCTGTGACTCCTGCCGAGGTGGTCTAAGAGCTGGAGGAGGAGGAGGACGAGGATGAAGAGGACTGTCTGTGTCCGGTCCGAGCGATCGTTTCTAAGCATATTTAATTTCCATTGCCGATCTTCGAATCGTACTGGAGGTCCTAGAAGACAGACATGTGAAAGAGAAGAGGCCAAATTGAAG
>Ga0209208_10003274_pt1 | contig 23237 bp, 19 predicted proteins | sample S1TSphfallax_3_FD_187694 | JGI IMG/M metagenome (GOLD analysis project Ga0209208, IMG submission 187694) | Host-associated microbial communities from peat moss isolated from Minnesota, USA - S1T2_Fd - Sphagnum fallax MG (SPAdes) (version 2) | ecosystem: Host-associated > Plants > Peat moss >...
TTATAGTCAGGAAGAACAGTCTTTGTCAGCATCAACTTCTGTATCATTGCACCAGTAAGCATGACCAGTAACTGTTTTGCATATATTGATTACTGAACTTGCATTTGAGCTGAATATTGCATGTTGTCGTGTTACCTTCAAAGTGTCATTTTGCAGTTTTCTCTGCAGTCTCATAGATATATTTTCCAGTGGCTGTAGTGAATTTTCTGCATCCAAGTAGTCACCAGTGATGTGCTTAAAGGATATTTTCAGAGTGAGGAGGCTCCAACCACTACCCTGTATATAGGCACATGTTGCCTTAGGCTTAGATGTTCTCTTATACGCATACAAGCTGAAATGAAATGAAGCTTGCCCTCACAAGCTTGTTGCAGCTTGAGTGAGAATACAATTGATGTTTTCTGTTAGATATGCATCTTGAGTGCTAGCCAACTTCCTGTTACTTCTGGAAATGTGACAGAAACTAAGGATGTAGATGTTTATATGATGGTTTGCCTGAGATTTGGGGTGCATTATATACTTATCTGAAGTCGCGATTAGGAGCTGATGATGTCAGTGGGGAGTCATAGCAGCTTGTCACAGCTATTTTTGATGAAAGTCATAGTGTGACACATCATGAGTGACACTCATGAGGTTATGATTCACTCATCTTGTCCTGTTATTTCAATGTGTTTTTTGGGTTTTTCTGCAATCTCATAGATATGAATGTTGTGCTTGGCAGGGTTTCAGGTCCTGTATCTATTGTGCTGCACAAACTATGCAGTGTTCTGGCTTTATTGAAAGAACTTCTGTCTGTGGCAAAAATCTTGGACAGCACCCTCCTGCAGCTTAATAAAACAATGCTTGAGACATTCGGTGTAGACAACATCCAGTTGCTGCAGCTGAAGGCTATTGGTGTTGTTTGCATGGTGCATCCGATACCCCTCTTTTTCTTCTCAGTGTCAATGGTTGGATTGCCATCTGTATCATTTCCATGGCTATCTCAAAAAAATTGCTAGGCAGGGGACACTGTTAATTTGGAGAAATCCACCCAATGAATTTGGAATTGTAACAAGAAGCTTTAAGAAGCTTCTGCACACACAAGAAGCTGATATTTTGATGGCTTTAATGATGTTATGATTTTTATCACAATGATCTATGTTGATTACAAAGTTGAACATTACAGTTATCATTATAATTTTGTGCTGACTCTTTTCACCTCAATAATAGAAGTTCTGAAGGACTGGTGCATATTATGACTGTTTCTCCTTGCAGTAGTCCATAAATTTTGCTCTGGACCTGATGATTCTAGGTAGCATGCAGGTGTTTGATGTGTATCCCCAGCATCGGACAGGCATTATTGAGGAGATTGTGAGCTTACTTTGGAAGCTTCCATCTTCAAAACGAAGCTTGCGTTCCTACCATCTACCAGATGAAGAATCCAAGCAGATTCAAATGCTGACAGCCCTCATTCTCCAGATTGTGCAATGCAGTGTTGATCTTGGGGAAGGTGGTGTTGATTCAAAACCAGATGTTGCAGGGGCAGATGTGAAAGTTGTGGGGGCTGCTGTTGAGGCTACTGCTCCAGTGAGGTTTTTCGAGCCTGCCATGGACACAACCAGCTATTTTTGGAAACATGTCTTGCACCGCTGGGCTGCACCAAAGGCCCAAGATGGAGCAGATGTGAGAGCCATAGTGGAGAATCTTGTCCTTGACTTACTAACCACTCTCAATGTTCCTGAGTTTCCTGCAGCTAGCCTTTTGCTTCAGGTATTTGTTACGTCTGGAACTCCAAGTCTTGCAGTATTCCTCTTTCTGTGTACTTGAGATAGGTTGCACTGTAATCTTTCTTCCAAGTCCTGTATAGTTCAGTGGCCTCAAGATGAGTTTGTGATGCCTATAGACAGATCTGTCATTCATGGTTGGTAACTTAAGCTCCCATGTTCTCTTTGTTAATGACTGCTGGTTTGTTCTGAGCTGGATTCTGATGTCTTTTCCACTTCTACCTGCCCATTTGATGTTAGTCATTCCCAGCTGATGAATATTGACCTTCTCTTGTATGCCTGCAGATTTTTTGTGTCCTGTTGTTTGGAAACACAGGCCTCAAGGCAAAAGATGCTGTAGTGCGTGGTACTTCAATCGATCTCCTTGGCATGGTTGCAGCTCATTTGAAACAGGATGCTGTTGCCTGCAGTAGAGAGAAGTTCTGGATTCTGCAGGAGCTTGAGGGCAAGAGGGATGATGATGAGGATGATGAGAATGCTAAGAAGAACTGTACAGTCTGTGGGAAAGGAAACCGCTCCAAAGTCATGGTGTCTTGTAATAGTTGTAATCGCTGGTTTCATGGGGACTGCATTGGGGTCACCAAACATGACCTCTTTGACCGTGGTTGGCTCTGTCACTGCTGCCTATGTCGACAACAACTGGCCTCCCTCCGACCAGATATCAAAGTTCAGGCAACTGGAGTTAAGGCATCTCATGGAACTAAGCTGACACAGAATGCAGAAAACTCAGCTGATAGATTGGCAATCATTCACCAAACTCTTTTGAACTACCTCCAGGAAATGGCTGTCAATGATAGTACAGCAATTTATGCTCGCAGGTAAGGTGCAGTGCCTAACAAGATTGGGATTTGTTCTAATGAATGAGCTGTTATCAGTGCATGCAGAGATGTGATGTAATGTGTCACTGTTATGACCAGACCTTGGTTTGATCATTCCAGTGAGTTCTTGAGGGTTCTTTTTTGCAACTCTTCCAACTCTTGCCTCTCTATATCAGAGAGGCGCTGTTCCTCAGCCAAGTAGGTCACTCATCTTTGCTATTCTTCCAGGTTTTATCTGTGCCAGTGGTTACGGGATGAGGAGCAAAGCATGCAAACTATTCAGTTCTTCCGAAATAGATGTACATCTAAGGTCCCTCTTCAAGATTTCGACTTTGCACCCTTGTCTCGAGATGCTATTTTTCGCATTTCTAGAGCCTTGGGTCAGCAGAGACCTCTTGCTCGAGGTTTTGACAAGATTCTTGAGAGGTTATTGGTAAGCTTGGAATTATTGCACAAATGGAAGCTGTTGGCAGTAGAGTTTTCAATCATGGAATTCTGTAGTGATGTTACCAGATTTGAAGGTGTGTAGATGGTCACCCTAATCTATGACCCAAATCTTCTGTCAGATGAGTTAGCCTTGCATTTTCCCTTACTTTGTTACTGTTGTCAAGCAACCAACATTTCAATCACTGTTTTGTGATAGTTGTGGTACCAGTTCTAATGTATGTGCTCCTTAGCACTAGTGGTTCTTGAGCTCAAACCCATTTCTTTGCTTGCAGGTCAGCCTTACTGAAAATTCACCAACTCCTCGAGCAAAAGCTTTGCGAGCGGTATCCCCTTTGCTATCTCACTAGCTGTTGCAAGACATTTTAGGCAATATAAGTGTGTTTGATCTGTTGCAATCATCTGCTGCAAGCTCTTTACTAGGTCTTAACTCTGGAACTTCTTTTTTTTTGCAGTCTTAACTAAGGTGAATTGAGGACATATGTCTGGGTGTGGTTGCCTTGATACAAAGATATGACTAAATGTACTGCTTCAGTGATGATTGGCTTGTGAACCTGTGGGTGATTGACTATGTGCTTTTCATATTTTTCTTATCCAGGTGAGTGCTGTTGTGGAGGCGGATCCTGGAGTCTTGGGTGATGAACGGGTACAAAGAGCAGTTGAAGGTCGATTTCTGGATTCAGCTATTTCTGTCAGAGAAGCTGCAATGGAGCTTGTTGGGCACCACATTGTTACCCGACCTGATTTTGCTGTCAAGGTACTGTTTTCACAAGACCTTTCCTTACCCATGAACCGCATAAGTAGTAGGGTGGCAACAGTGAAAACAATGACTTTGTTTCAGTGAAATCCATCTCAAGGAGAAAAAGGCCGAGTAGGAATAAATTCAGGTTTCTTTTTAGACTTTTGCTGTTATTCTAACTTGTTTTAACATCTTAATGGTAAGTAATTGCATGTGAAGGAACTTGTCAAAATTCAGCTAGTATCTTCTTTTTGTACTTCTTGATATCTTCCACATGAGATTAACTTCACAATTGTGGATTTGGTGATTGTAGTACTTTGAAAAGATTGCGGAGCGCATTATGGACACTGGTGTAAGTGTGCGCAAACGAGTTATCAAGATAATCCGGGATGTGTGTATGTCGAACTCTGGGTTTACCAAAGCTACAGATGGCTGTGTTCGTATCATATCACGGATCAATGATGAGGAATCAAGCATACAGGTGATTCTTGGCTGGGCAAATAGTTCCTTAACTTTTGCAGTTCCAGGGAACTTTGCTAACTCTTTGTGATATCTTGGTGTAGTGTGCTGATGTTTCCCCATATTGAACTGAGGTTGGTTCCATAGAGTGTGACATTGATAGGGCATCCTAGGTTGCAAACTTCTCCAGGAATGTCTTTGATCAAACCCTCTGATTGTGAAGCTTGCAAATATTGTATCCTGCAGGATCTTGTTGGTAAAACTTTTTTTGAGCTGTGGTTTGAAGAACCAGTAGGCCATCACACACAGTTTCTTGGAGATGGAAGTGCAGTTCCCTTAGATATCACAGAGAAGGTGCAGCAGTTGGTTGATGTGCTGAGAAGGCTCCCAGGCCATCAACCTATGGTGACCATTATAAAGCGTAGTCTAGCCCTTGACTTCTGTCCTCAGAATACAAAGAATACCGCAACAAGCATGATGACCCAAGCTGCTGTTAGACATCGTTGTGAGTTGATGTGCAAGTGTCTACTGGAAAGTGTCTTGAAGGTATGTGGTATGTTGGACCTTTACTGTGTTATCTCATGTACTTGTCATAATTGTAGAGAGGAAGCAGGATCCTCAAACCAAATGGCCTGTGTTTGACTGCCATGTTAAGAGGGTTTGTCCAGTCCTCAGTGCAGGGTGGGTAGCTTGCTCAGCATCTGAAGCTGACTGATGAGAAGACATTCCTAACATTGAGAGGCTTTTGGAGTTGAAGCAAGTTGTGGCTTCTGTGCAGGTAGAAGAGACTGCAGCAGATGATACCGAAATTTGTGCACTTCCATACATTGTTGCCTTGCATGCTTTTTGTACAGTTGATCCCACACTGTGTGCTCCTCCATCCGATCCTGCTCGATTTGCAGTCACCCTTCAACCTTATCTTAAGACCCAGGTATGCATGCTGCAATGGTGGACGATCAAGATCAGGTTTGTTGTGCATATTGATGAGAAAAAATGGCTCCTGAGCTTTGCATCAGCATGATTTTGCAAGAGGACAAGTTTCCATTTTCTATGGTCAAGAAGGGTTAGAGAAGCTTTTGTTCAAACATCAGGGATAGTTTCTGAGTAGTGCTTTTACTGGCTTTCTTGTGCTATACTCTGAATCTGGTTGATCCCCTCTATCCTCCATCTGGATTGTTTTTTTTTTAAAGTGCTTTGAACCTGTTGAAATGGTTGATCGAATTTAGGTGCTGAATAAGGTCTGTCGCTCATCAAGTCCTTTTAGTACTTTTGATTTCATAGTTTCAGTCCTTTGGTTAACTTCAAGCAGCAGGGAGACTGAGGCTTTGAGTTGGTATCCCTTGAACAGGTGGGTAGCCGGGATGCAGCACAATTGCTGCAGAGTATTGTTTTTGTTATTGATACTGTGCTTCCATTGCTACGAAGACCCCCTCAAAGCTTTGTAGAGGAGCTTGAGCGTGATTTGCGTCAATTAATCTCCACATGTTCTTTCCTAGCAGTTGTGCACGCCTGTATTAAGTACTTCTTTGAAGCCTTAAAACCCTCTAAATATTTTGCCACATCCAGATTCTGTATCATTCATGGATGTGATGCAGATTTATGTCCTGATGAGCAGAGTTGTTTTTACTGCTTTGCATTTGTTCTGAGGTAAGAAGATAGTGCTAATTTGGTGTCTCCTAAAAAGATGTTAATTAAATCTTAGATATTCAGGCAGAATGTCTCTTAATGGTTTTTGTTTGTCCAGGAGTCTCTGTTCATTGAGCAAGATAGCTCTTAAAGGAGTCACATCTTCTGAATTACTTGTCCGACGATTTTTCAAGATTCTTGATAGCAGCCGCACAAAAGAATTAGTGGCAACTGAGAAAGCTGTAAGGTTTCTAATGGCCTGATCTTCATTGATTTGCAGTGTTGCCATTAAAGCAAAGCTCTTCCATTGCAGACTATGATTGATTAGATAAAGAATCTGTGGCTGCTAGAGTTGGTGGATGCCACTCATTTGTTGTTTTGTTTCTTTGTCAAAGTAAGGTCATGCTAGGGATGTAAGTGACTTTCCCATTTTGTGTCGGGTGCTGAAACACATTTTGCACACATTTAATTTGTTGTTAAAGAACCATTTGATACTTCCTTATGGTTTTCTGCAAAATCAATCTGGTGATTTTTTGTGGGCTTGCTTCATACTCCAGAATGTTTTGCGAGGTCTGTTCTGCCTTGGTTTATTGGGCCGGTATGGTGCGGAGTTGATAGATGCCATTGGAGATCCAGAAATCAACATGGAGCAGCTGCTTGAGCTTTGCAAATTCTATTTGGGATGTGAGGACTTCGATATACAAGTACGGGCTTTACAGGTGTGTTCTTGGGAGTCTGCCTTTTCTGTCTGCATAGAGATGCATTTTCACTGTGAGCATGGATAGCTTATCACACTGCATTAGTACTGAATGTCTGCAACTTGCCATCCCCATGGTTCAGTGGCAAAATTGTTTGAGCTTTTGTTTGTGTTTGCCTTTTCTCTATGGTAAAGAGTTATATTTTTTATGGTGGGGTCTAGCCTTTTTCATGTTGGCTGATTGGTTGCTGTTATGTTGTCAGATTGTAAATATCCATAACCTTATTATTGAGCGATCTGTCAATTCCTTTCAGGTTGATTAAATCACAAGTATTAAGAGTTTCTCAGTACTTATGAAGATATTTTATTTGTGTTTGTAACAATCACTAATCCTGGTCATTGAGGTCAATTGGAGTTGATCAAGATAAGCAAGTCATGGTGACCTGTCCTGCTTGAATCTCCTCAGGCTCTAGGTTTTATTTTCATTGCAAGGCCTGACTTCATGATGTTAAAGAACATGGACAAGCTTCTGCATACCACACTTGCATCCCCAGCTGATCCTCGTATCAAGGTACTCACATTGGTCCCCTGAACACTTTTGCATTGGAAAATAGACTGAGATGGTCCCTATCAAGCCATTGCATAAGCATGTCTGGAAGATGACACTTTGCTCCTGGCAACCTCAACAGATCCAAATGCTACAGAATTTCAGTGACTACCTCCTTGATGTTGAGGAAAAAATGGTTGTGACTGAAGGCAAAGATGATAAAGCCAATGGGGAGAAGCATGAGACAGGCAACACAGTTCCAGTGGCTGCAGGAGCTGGAGATAGTAATATTTGTGGTGGCATTATCCAGTTGCATTGGGACCAAATTCTGGAGAGATGTTTAGACTTGAAAGAGCTAGTGCGGCAAGCTGCCCTCAAGGTTATCTCTATCCCATGTTTGTGAATTCTTCAGCATCCATGGATATTTTGTCAGAGCCTTCAGTCTGCCCAGGGTGTCTTAGTGCAAATTCGGATGTTTGCATAGCTATATTGCGATGATCCTTGGATATCCTGTCTGAGATATGTTGGAACCAGAGAGCACCCAGGTTTCAAGGTCATAAGTTCTATCTTTGGTACAGTATGAATTCAAGTGAGCACTAGAGAATGTATTTGGAGAACAGGTGTAGTGTGCAGTGTTCTGAATGCATGATACAGAATTTTTTTCCAAAGGGCCTCAAACAGAGATGCAAGAAGCTAGTCTGTTTGCATGTGTTGCTGTTAGTAGTCTGTTCCATTGCTGAAAACTGGCATTGTTTTCCAAGGTTGTTTCAACTTTGACCTAGGATCCTCATTTTAATTTGTTACCAGCTTGAAAACTGTTTTATTGCTTCAATTTTGTGGATGCAGGTTGTGGAGATTGTTTTGCGGCAGGGATTGACCCATCCTATTACATGTGTTCCCCAGCTTATAGCAATGGAAGTTGACCAGCTGGAGTTCAACTCAAAGCTTGCGCATCGGTTGTTGATGCAGATGAATGAGAAGTACATGATCTGAGATACCTTGTTTGTGTATTTTCTCCTATCTTCTGTTCTATGCCTTGATTTGGAGGTTGAAAGCAAGAGCTTTGTGGAAAAAAAATCTTCACATGTTGCGTCCCTTGGGTCATTTCTTCTGCACAAAATTTCAGGAGGCTAACAGAAGCATCAAGGATCTCTTCATATGGCCACTATCATCACTCAAGGGGTGAACTTGTACCTAATTGTTTTCTTGCAATTTTTGATGACTGCAGGTATCCTTCATTTTTTGAGAACCGGTTAGGTGATGGGCTGCATCTTTCATTCATATTCATTCAATCAGGGGCAGCAAACTCTGTTCAAGGAGCCAGTCCTGCAAATCCCATTGCCAGTAGACCTACAGAACATAAGAGCCCTGCGGCTTTTGCTAAGGCAGGAATATCCCGTATTTACAAACTCATCCGAGGCAGCCGGAATTCTCGAAGCAAGTTTATGTCCTCAATTATTCGCAAGTTTGATTTTGGGCAATCTGGTGTACAGGCTATTTCCTTCCTACTGTGAGTATCTATGTGCAGATGCCTTTGTTGGATGGTCATTGTTATCCCAGATGTGATATTGTCTGCAGACCTGTGTGGAAGTATGTTGCGCAGTGTCCTTGAAGGCTACAAGTGGAGGAGATTGTAAGCAAAGATGACAAACATGCTTGCAAATCTTAACATTTTTGGAACTGATAACTGTCTGCTTGTTGACATGTGTTTCAGATACTGTGCAGAGGTACTGGCAGCACTTCCCTTTGGTCTACCAGATGAACCTCTATATGTTGTCTATACCATCAACAGAGTTCTGCAAGTTCGTGGAGGAGAATTGGAAGCCAACATGAAAGCATCCATCAATGATGGAGCCCTGGGTGTTGTAGCCAAGCATGTCCAGGAAATCATGGCAGCTGAGAAGGAGCGAGAAGGGGATGCAGCTTATGATCTTAATGCCACTACTCAAGAGCCAGAATCAAATTTTAACATGGAAATGGTGGAAGACACTCAAGGAATTCCTGATGATGTACTAGACAAATTAAGAGTATGGCTTCACTTGTTTTTGTCAGGTTTTTTTTTCCATATGTGCATGATTCACCTGGTCCTTATTCTCAAGGTTTTTTATTTCAGTTATATGCTGCTGTTTAAATCTTTGTCAGATTAATGAACTTTGCAGATGTGTATACTTTTGTCCACCGTGTATCTCTTATGGGTTTTTCAATCCTACTGTTCTGTTCTTACTGTCTATTCATGTTTTCACTAGGGTCTGCTGATCTCCTTAGGGAGCTGGACATTACATGTTGGTTGATTGAAGGAATGCTCATCACAAAGAGGAGCATGAGGTATTAAGTGTTTCGATGCTGGTCACCACAGGGTTATTGCAGTGCAGCTATGTCATTAGCTTTGCTGCTTCGCTTGAAACGGCACTTGAAGATTGTTTACAACCTGAATGATGCACGTTGTCAGGTGATTGCTGGGTACCTCACTGGTAAAAGTTAGAGATTGTAATGACAATTACCTTACATGGACATGGAGCCTTGTTCACTCTAGTCTAGGACTTTTACTGTATGGTGGCTAGTAGATATACATGGTGGCAAGAAATGGTTGGTGGAAATTTTTTGCTCCTCAAGTAGCACTTTGTTGCTCTATGATCACATTGAGTAGTAGCATTCTTAGGGGAAATATTTTGAACTGTGGTCCTTGGTACAGGCTTTTCAACCAAATGAAGCAATCAAGCCTGGGGACATGCTCACAAAGAGGGAAACTAAGGAATTTAGCACCAAGGAGTTGCCTATTGAGACCCCAATAACAGTCCGGCAGATGCTACAACAATATCAGGTACCAATTTGTTCTCTGTTACTCTTTACCATTCTCTGCTTACTGTAATGGATTCAGCAAGGCAGGCATACAAGGCAAAGATTGTCAATTGAGGTGAGGTTTATGAAGTTAGTTTATTCACCTCTACCAACTGAATGGAGTTTTAGAAGTAACATCTGTTAATGTGTGGTATATTTGCAGGCATTTAAACGTCTACTAAAAGAAGATAGTGTGGACTATGCAACCTATACTGCAAACATCCCTACAAAGAAACGAGCAGGTCGTGCACAGACTGCTCACGGAGACACCACTGCTGATGCAACCCATGCCAATGCACACACTCCCATCCGAAGTATGCCAAGACGAAAATCTGTGACTATGGTGGACTATGAAGGTGATTCATGTGAGGATGAGAGTGATGAAGACTGGGGAGATAAAGCAAGAAGGAAGAGTGCACCAGGTGCAGGAGGGTTTGCACGAGGTCGTGGAAGTAAAAAACAATCCTTGTAACATAGTCATCAGAAGACAAAGGTAACACCCCAATTTCTTTTCCAAACACAATAAACGAGCAACTGAAACTATTTTGCAGTGATTGCAAGCCAAATTTTGACTTGTGCAGTGGTGACTGTAAATGTATGCTATTCGCCAAAAAAATTCTTGAGAGAGACAGAGCAGAACTTGATAGATTCATGTGGGGGACGGGAGCAGAGAGATCTGACCATTGAGATACAACAGCTTTATGAAACACCTTGTTTCCACCAGGTCAACTTTCCGGCATGATTGGTACCCTGTTGCGATTTCTGGCTTTTGTATCTCTGGTACAGATCTCCTGTCAAACAAGTTATGTCATACTTTCCATCAGTTGTACCATGTCCTCTATCTAGGCTTGTGTTTGCATTCATCTTTAGTGCTAGCCAACATCATGACTGTGTCTTCCCAAAAACAGAAGTCGGGCTGCAGATGTTGTATAATGATTTGCCAAAGATTTTGAGCAAATTATTATATGCTTATATACACCCACCATTGGCAGGTGATGAAGTCAGTGGATTGGCATTGCAGCTTGTTACTGCTAATTTTGTGATGAAGATGATGGTCTGACACTTTGTGAGTGACTCATAAGGTTATGACTGCACTCATTGTCATATTACCTTCGAATTGTTGTTCTGCAGATTTCTCTGCAATTTCATAGATATTTTGGTTCCAACATCTTGCACTAGAACCCACAAGTCATGCTTGGAGCTGATTCTTGTTCTAGTACTACTTTGCACCTCATACATTCATTTCATTGCATATTCAGGTTTAGAGATTACATTCATGCACAACCAATTTAACAGGGCTTCCAGACACACTTTACAATTCAGAATTTGCTACTGCAACACTGCCACATGGTGAAACTGCAACCTTGAATGGATGTGGACCCTCTGTTTGAGGTACTGAAATCCAAACCCATTTTCTCATACTTGCTCTGATCCAAGGTATGGTTATTTTCTAGATCACCACTTATAAAGGACATGTGAGCATTCAAATCATGTATTGAGGAGTCCTGTGGCATGCCTTTATGTTGTTTGTTTATCAGTGCATAGTGGATGTACTTATTTGTCTCCATTGTTCCATTCTGTTCCTCTCATGTTCTGGCCATTTCTGCCTTTCAATGCCTTCCTTGGTTGCCAATCCAGCCATTGGCAGCTGTGTAATCTACCCCGTTGTGGGAAGAAAATATCATTTTCAATATAGGTTCCATCAGAGAGAGCTGTAAAGTTCATTTTAGGTGATCATAGAATGCAGTCAACATGATCAGAATTTGTCCTATGAAACTTGTCATCTCTGACAAGCATGGGATTGTCACAAGTCAATCCATGGGTTCTGATGGTTTCGTAGATCTAAGGTCAAGTTGTATTCAGCAAGTCATGAACTTCTCTGTCTCCTGAAGACCAAGGTTTACTTCAAGAAATTCCTCCCTCAGAAGCTTTGATCTGTTTTGCTGTGTATGCTTCTCCTTTATTGGAGCCTGCTTTTAGGTTTTCAAATTTGATTAAAAGGAGTGTTTTTAGAAACTTGTTTCAGATTGGTTTTCTGTTACTTGGTGTGATATCTTGTTCTTTATTAGGTCTACGTTTCAGTTCTTTTTGTAATCAATGTATACCCAGTAGTAAGTTTTAGTCATGTAATTTTGGTTTTTGGTCCTGCTTCTATCTGCTAAGTCTTTCTGTATAGACACTTATCTGTCTTCTCACTTGCCTTTAGATGAGCAACAGAAACACATTACACTACACTTGTTTTTAAGATCTGATGAATTCCATGGCTTAACGGCTGGCTGATGTTAAGTTAGGGTTTGTTGAATCATCTTGCAACTGCTCCTAACCATACTTTTTGTAAGATTGCCCTTGCACAGATTGGAACTTGGCCTTTTCTCCTTGTTTCACCAGTGGTGCTTCAAGGATATCTTCAGGGTGCAGGAGGCCTCCAACCAATATCTTGTATGTCAGGCTCTTGATGCCTTAGGCTCAGATGCTTAGCTTAGCTTTGCTTATACAGGGGGCAAGCTGAAATGAATGAAGCTTAGTCTCACAAGCTTGCTGCAGCTTGAATGAGAGGATGCCAATAACATTCTGTAATTCACATGTCTCTTCAGTGCTAACAGGCAATTGTGACTGAGTCTTCCTGTTGGTTCCAGAAATGACACAAACTCAGGATGCAGATTTCAGTATTATTGTTGCCCTGAGTTTAGACTTGATATTATTATGTACTCACTGACACCCACTGTCAGCAGCTGATGAAGTCATTGGGAAAGTAATGGCAGCTAGTCACTGTCACTGCCACTGCCATTCATGATGGAGGCAATAGTCTGATACTGTTGTAAGGGTATGATGCACTCATTTTTTGTGTTTGTTTTGGTTTGCCAGAACTGATACATGGGTCTCATCTTCAAAGTGTTTTTTTCTGGAGTTTCCTCTACAATCTCAATGGTACTCTTCTTCTTGTTTCCCTCTTGTTTCCTTTCTGTTATGCCTCTGATTGCCATAATATTTGAATTGGTTTCTGAATAAGCTCTTTCACTCATTACTATAGATGTGGGTGTGGAGTTTATACTAGTGGTTAACATTCTTCATCTTGTGAAATAATGTCAAGACTTTTATTCAAATCTGGTTGGAAAAAATCTTTAGTGGTCTGTCTTCATTTCAAATCCCTTTTGCATTTTGTAGAGAAGTCAGCCAATTGCAGCTGCCAAACTTTGATATATAATACTTTATCTAAACATATATTATCACTATTGTTTACTGTGAGTTGCAGATGATAGTTGCATTTCCTGTGATGTCTGGAGCACTTTGAATTATCCAATCAATATGTTTGGCAGTGAGGCATTTAGATCTGTTATGTATTTATTTACTGTTTGGGGACTTCCTTCATGGATTGAAGTTTCAGACAGCTTCTACCAAGAACTAGTCATGCTTGTGCAGATAGTGTCTGTTTTCATTTCTTCTTTTCTCCTCTGTTCAGAAGATCCAAGGGGATTCTATATTCAAGAGGTGCTGAACTTAGAACCCTAAATTGCATTAAAGAGATGGGTTTCAACTTATGACCAAGCAGGGGAAGATATTGAAGAAACAAACCTGGAATCATTGTGGGACAGAAAGGCATTTGGAAAATCATTGTGAATCCAAATCCTTCTTCTGAGGATGGTGGGGAATTATTTGGCTATGAAGTGTTCTGCCATGGATGAACAATAGATGAGGATGTAATATTGCTTGCATGTGTTAGTTTTCACACTTTCAGGAATTTTTCAAAACAAGAAGAAAGTGTGAAAGCTTTTAGTTAGTTGCGTTCTCATAATGCTTTTCCTAGACTTAAAATGGCAATTTAAACTAGTCTATGAAAGAAAAGCTTCCTCAGCTTCCTTTTTCAAAGCTTATTTTAGATCAAAATAGACGTTTTTTCTCTTTAATTTTTTTTTAAAAGTAGCATTTAAAGTTTTTGCCTTAGGAATTTTCAAAATGATCATTTCAAATGGTGCTTAATCCTAAGTGAGGAGTTAAAAAAATTACATTGTTGCTTCTTCTTCTAAAATTTTTTGCTTCAAAGTTCTTTCTTCGGGTTTTTATTTTCTTCTATTTTAATGGTTTTTCATTTCTTCTTGCTCCCATTTTATTTTTTTAATTTATGGATTTCTATTTCTTGGTGTTCCTTTTTTCTTTTCTTTTTCATGGTTTTCCATTTTTTGTTGTGCCCCTTTTTCTTCTTTTTTATGGTTTTCCATTTCTTCTTGTTTCCGATTTTCTTTTCTTTTTATGGTTTTCCATTTCTTATTGTTCCCTTTTTTCTTTTTCTTTTTTACGGTTTTCCATTTCCTCTTGGTCCTCTTTTTCTTCTTTTTTTATGGTTTTCCATTTCTTATTCTTTTTTTTTCTTTTTATAAAATTTTGTGTTCTTGGAGTTTACAAGTTGTTTATTTCTATTTCAGGTTTTTTTCTTCAAAGCTTCTATCATGCTTAAGTTTCAAAGGGTTTTTTTAATGCGAAGTTTTAGTGACTTGAAAAATAAATGAATTTTATCTAGTGGTATTGGGAGGGGTAAAAAGTTTTTTTTTTCAAAAAGTTATTTCTTGGTTTAAGTTGGGTGGTTGGAGAAAAAAGGGAGATATTCCTTTTATTTCCCTTGTTTTTCTTTCCCATAATATGGTAATTTACCAAAGATATTTTCCCAACAAAATAATTTTTCAAAATTAATGTCATTTTTTAAAACACCAAACATGGCAAGATTTGATCATAATTCAATTTCAACTTTTTATGTGACCAAAAAGTTGATGTTTACCTATATATATATATATATGTTTAACAAATAAATATATATTGAAGTGAACATGAAAAAAATGGTTGAAATAATGCAAAAAAAGTTTTGAATTAAAGTGTTGTATTTCAAGTTTGAGTTTAAACAATTAATGTATGATGTATTCATGAGTTGCATAATTAAAATTTTAAGATACCTTGTTAATTATTAGATCATAGCTTAGTTGCAAAATCATGAGTATAATTATAATCAAACATATAATCAAAATTAATTCAAATCAAAGAAGATTATTAAAAAGGTCTAGGTTAGGTTTAAAATTTTATCCAATTTTTTTTTGGTCTCGTATTAAAGATTTGAACCCCATGCCTAATGCATAGGTGTGTGTGTATTTGACGATACATATTACAATATTTTAACTAGAAATTACAGGGTGCCCTCCCCCCCCCCCGCGGGGCCGGGCATGCCTAACATAAATTATCAAACTTATGTGAGCACAAAAAAGATGAAAAATTGAAAGATACAAATAAAGATAGACATAAAAATCACCATGGTCCTTAGCACCCAAATAATTTAGTGAGAAGTTTTTTAAGTTTGTGTTGCAACAACATAAATTGTAACATGTCTATGCATTGAGTTCATATGACAATGTAGTTTCTAAATTTATTTCTGAAAATTCAAAACTTAATTTCTTTGGGTTTGAATCATTTTGTTATGATTACAGGAGGGTTTATACAAATGACTCATTTTTCGACCCAATAAAACAAAGGCACATTGTGTTATCCTAGGTGAAACTGACATGGAAGAATTGGATTTACAATTTTCAGGTTTTCTAGGTGCACGTCAGGGTGTTTTTGGCCCTTTTGGTCTAATATTGATATCAAAGCCCCCTGGGGTTGGGCATGCCTTTCCTAAACAACGACACATGCATTAAAAAGGGGGGGGGGGAGGGTTATTTATTTCAGCTAGGGTTTTTTTCCTTGTATGATGCCATCCATGGATGGATGACAAGACAGACGGACGAATGAATGGATGGACGGGTCATGTGATGAAAAAAACTTCATGAAAAATGACCACGACATCCTTTACTATATGTAATTAGATTGTATGTTTGTTATTTTTTTTTTCTAACTACCATGAACATTGTGTTCAATTTAAACTTTCATTTTTTACTAATGTTTTCTACAAGTTTGAATTTTTTCAAATGTGTGTTTATGAAGTCCCATTTATTTGATACTTTGTTTATTCGTTGTCAAATTCATTTTGATAAGTTTTAACTTCTTACTTACACAATGACCGCTGTTTTTATGAAAAAAAATTTGATTAATTGTTATGGTGAATTGATTTGGATTTTTAAATTAAAATATTGCGTTTGAAACAAAGGTTATTGATAGGTATGACACATATCATCAAATTATAAATAGAAGTATGAAAAATCCAAGCTATGCATATTTGCATAATAATTTGTTAAACATGGCAATTGTGACCATAATCATTCTCAAGGTCAAATCACTTAATACATATATCCATGGATAATATTTGTAAAATGCCTTTTTGTTAACGTCATAAATTTCAACATTGAGTCAAAATCCAAAATGAGATTTCAAAAATGTGATATGCATGTTGTTATTTCAATTGAGTCAATGACCATTTTGTTAGTAATCATTGTTTTTAAATGCAAATTTGTTTTTATATTTTTTCACGTAAATTCCATTAAAAAATTTAAAATTTTCTTTTCAAAGTTGGTTTTTTGCAATTATTTTTATCATCATTATTGGTGTAAAAGACATACAATTTTCACAAAGGTTGTTGATGTGCCTATTCGATTTTATCTTTTTAAATTGTAGAACTATCAATTATTCAATTCGCATTAAAAAAGGTAATTTTTTTTCTTAATTTTCAAAAACATTAATTTTTTTTTTCAAATTCAAGGAAGAAAAAATCAATAGTGTTAAATGTTCATTTGTAGGTCATTTATTTTTAAAAAAAATGAAAAATGTTATGATAATTAAATATATTAAAAATATTTTTTCATTATTATTATATTTTTATTAATGGGTGGCCACCTGATTGGGCCTAACAAACATAATTAGATGGGCATTCAATTGTGCACAAAAGACATAATTGTAAATTGTGTCCCTAAGGTAGGGAAGAAAAAAATTTATTTTTTATTATAAATGAAGTGTTGATTCAAGTACATTTTAAGGATATATGCAAAATTGTCTCACAAACATAAAGGGTAATTGATGCATTTAAAAATATAAAATGTTGTAAATTTGATTCACGAATTTTTTATTTTACATATGATCCCCATTTTATTTTCAACTTTTATTTTGAACTTATAAATACAATTTTTTTTAAATGAACAACATTGGAATGTTTTAAATGTTTATGTGGACATATGGTGTGTAATAAAATTTCCATTGTTGACATTAAAATCTTGATAGACCCTTTGGCATATGAAAGTTGTTCATATGTTTTGCTCACTAACCATACTTGCATATAACTAAATCAAGTCCTATTTTAATGTTTACATTTTTTTTTTAAACGTTTACAAGGACTTTGTAAAAAAAGGATCAATTTAATGTTTTGCGAATTTTGTTAAAATTTGGAATTTGAAGCCAATTGAGTGTGTAATTTCTTACATTTAAATTGATAATAAAATTTACTAAAGTTAAGAATCCTATATATAAAAGCAACAGTGGTGGTGTCTGTCTGTTTGTGGTGACAAACAGGGCAAGGTAGGGCAGGGGTAGGGCAGGGCAGGGCAGGGCGGCCAGGGTAGACACCCGCCCACTGGACTTGTTGGCGGCCCGCAACAACCATATGGGTGATCTCTGTGTCTGTGACGAAGGTTTTGGGGGGTGGGGGAAGGGAGAGGCCGGTGAAGCAGCGAGCGAAAAATCGGGTCGGGTTTGTCTGTAACAGACCTCTCCACTCCTCGGTCGGCCTGAACGCCGAGCCCCGTCACAGACAAACGGGGTGCATTATGCATTGGGTTCACACTAATGTGAAAAAAACAAAAGAATGTCAAAGCCTAATGGGTTAAAAATTGAACACTTTGAAGTTTCATATTGCACACATGTGTTTAAAAAGTTAGTGGATGGAAGGAGCAATGATATGATTTATTAAATCTATATATTTTTAAAAGAAAATGCATTACAATAATATTTATATGACTATTATTTTAAAAGAATTCAAATAAAACTCATTGTTTTATTACAAAATATTAAAACTAAAAATTTAAATAATTATAATGCACAACATTATTATGTTTCAAAAAATATTTATTCATTTGGAAATTGTGCATCAAGATCAGCACGAATTTTTTAAAAACACGGAGCTAATTTTTACATTGTTTATAATTGTTTTATAATGTATACAAGATATTCAATGATTATGAAACTGTTGTGCACATTAAAACCACAAAATCATCATCCACATTAAAGTAGACTTAAAAAATCAAAACAGGAACCCTATTTTTTTTCATTCCCAAATTTTTTTGTATAGAACAATTGATGATTTTTTTTCCCATAAAATTTCAAAAATATTTGAACTTATGGTAGAAATATATGCAAACATAATTTTAAATGTTTTTTAAAAAATCGATAAACATTAATAAACAATAATGCCACAAGTTATACATATTTTTCAAAATTACAATAAATCAACAAATATGACCAATTTTATTTTGACCTTTCGAAATGAATAATTAAATTTTTAAAATCCAAAACACATTATATAATATATAATCAAACTTATTAAGTGTTGTTGAAATTTTCATAATATTGGATATTGCAACATTTTATGAGGAAACAATTAAGGTTTTTTCCAATATGTATAATTAATGTATGCATGACATATAACACTTCATATTGATTAATAAATGAAGCCATCAAAATTATCCTACTTCTTTTTAAATGTCAAATTGTTTTTTTTAATTCATTTTGTAAGTGTTTGCTTTCATTTTAGTTCGTAATTTTTATTGTTTTCAGTTTTATTCATCGAAATGTTTGCAAAAAAATCACATGAAATTTTTTTAAAGCTTTAAATGAATCAAAGTTCAAAAATGGATTTGAAAAATGTGACATGCATGTTGTCATCATAGTTGAATTGAAGACCATTGTGTCATCAATCATTGTTTTTTTATTTGATTTTCATTTCATGTTTTTGTCCATGAATTCCATTAAAATAAAATAAAAATCCTTTTTTAAAGTTGAAGGTCTAATATTATTGTTATCATCATTGTTAATGTAAAAGGAGGAAGGAATAGCAAACTTGAAATCAATTATTGATATCACATGGAAAAAAAATGAATTGAATCAAAAAAAATTTGTTTTTGGCAATAATTTCAAAACATAATATGAATAGCTTCTTAAAGCATATAATGGATTCAATTGTGCTATGGTTTTGATAAAATATTTGATAATAATACTAGAAGAAAATCAATATTTGAAAATATAATAATACATAATTAATTTAAAGCTTGTTGATGAAGTTATTCAAGCTATTTTTTTAAGTTACACAATAAACTATTAATTGTTCGACCTACATTAATAGAAATAATTTTTTTTCTTTTCATTTTCTTCAAAAATATTTTGAATTTTCTTTTCAAATTCAAAGAAAAAACAATTAAATGGTGTCAAATATTCATTTATAAGTCATTTATACTAAAAATATTTTTTAAAAATAAATTAAACAATATTTAAATTATTTAGGACATAATTGGGTGGGCACATGATTACATTCCAGGGACACAATTAAATGAACACCAAATTATGCCTTACTATTTTGATTTGAATCCAAAAGGGGAAAAAAATTATTATTTTTCATTTTTGGATTATTTGAGTTTATAAGTATTTTTTTGTTTAAGGTTTCTTTTCAAGCCTCCATCATGTCTAAATTATTTTTTATTGTTTATCAATGATAATAATCAATACTTACCGATTTGACATCATGTTTTTAAGGTCAATTTGGCACCATACCATTATACAATATATTTAAAATGATACCACCAAGTTTAAAAGGAAGGTGTCATGAATTCAAAAACAACCAATTGTATAAATTTTGTTAACTAAAATGAGAACAAGGGGAAGCCTAGTTCCAAATGTAGATCATGAAATAAGAAAAACAAGAACAAGAATATGACATGTGCGAAATAAGAATCCAACAAGATTTTATTATTAAAAAAAACATAAAAATAGAACAAAGTTATGACAAGAAAACATATCCAAAACTAATGTTGAACAAATTGAAGGTAATGAAGAGTTCTATCTTTATTTATATTCATTGGGCACCTAACTCAAATAAGTTTTTCAAAAAAATTCTAATCCACATGTGGCCCATGTTTACCCATATGTGTTAATGTGTGGTTCATATTCATCCATGTGTGAACTATGAACGAATTACTATTCAATTAAAAATTAATTAAAAATGAACTACAATTTAATTAAAAGTTGAGTAAAAGGGAATCGGAAATGAACAAAAATTTAATTGGATTTTTTTTTTGAAAAGGAATTAAGACTAAATTAGTAATTAAATATAAATTCATTACAAATCATGGATGAACATTCAAATGATGAATTTTATGGCCTTGGCATCTATGATAAAATGTTAATCTTTCTTAATAGAATGTTGAACAATAGAATAATTGAGGTGCACAATAATACAAAGGTGCATGAATTACACAGTATATAATACATATTATCATGAATTTAGGGAACTCTAACTATTGTGGTTTTTTATTACTATTATATTTGTGAATAGAATTTTGCAAAGTCGTTTTTTTCAACACTAGGTTAATCTTATCTTGGGACACAAAAAGGGGGTTTGGCATCATTCATATTTGCATAACCCTATCAACAAACATTAGAAATGGGCTTCCACATGTGAAGTTATATGTGCATAATTGGTGAGTTTTAAATGTTCATTATTTTTTGAAATGGGTGTAATCACAATAAAATAAGTTAAAAAAAATGTCAAATGCACCTTTAAAATAGTCAAGTTTGGAGAAATATTTATGTTATTTACCATTTAAAACTATTACAGTCATGGCAAATTTGTTCTTTTTCATTCATATGAATGTCAAGGAATTCAAACCAAAAATCCATTTGATAGAATTTTAAATATAGTTTTGTTTAGGGCCTTTGAAAGTGAATACCTATTGCATCAAGTTGAATCAATCTTGCAAGGGACTATCAAAAAGATTCATATAATAAAATAAAATTGATGGGAAAAAAAAGAAAAAGAAAAACCTAATAACCACATTCACAAAGTTTTCATACCTTAAAATATTTGAAATTGTAAAATTTTAAAAATTCAAAAGTCTTTTATTACATATAAATGGGGTACAATGTACATGATGTTTTAAGAATAATTGTACTTTATTATAGAAGAAAACATAGAAATGTTTTAAAATCAAGTTTTGGTTACAATTTGAAATTGTTATCATTTAAAATGATGAAATACATAATTTACAAGGAATTGACACAATTTCAAATTTTCATATTAAAAATCCATCTACCTAAACAATTATATTTTTCATAACAATTTGTAAAAAAATTAAAATTCATTCATTCATATGAAGAAATTTTTTTGGGCAAAAAGACATGCAATTTTTTTCTAAAGTAACATTGTTGGCTTGTTTTATCACATTTGTGCCCAAATACCTAAACATGTTATGTTCAACAACCAATTATTGAATTAATTCTAGGCCATTTAGTTTCAAAATTTTGTTAATGTAAATGACATTACAAAAGCAACACAATAAATCTCAAATAGTTGTATACCAATTGCTATGTATTTAGATAAAATGAATAATGATTTGTAAACATATCTCTAAACATTTTTACACATCCCAAAGCCAAAAAAATTCAAACATGCATGTGTGACAATCTTGGATTTTTGGTGGGCACATGTCCAAAGAGGTGACATTTTGTTTTTGAATTTACAAATATGTGAGTGAAAATGTAATTTCCCATATATTGGTTGTTGAGTAGAAACTATAATTTAATTAGTTTTATAATAGGATTGTTTATATTATGAAAACCAAGATATAATCAATATAAGGTATGTGTTAATCTTTGGTATTAGAAAGAAAAAAAAAACTTTTTTCAAAATATTTTCGGTATTAAATGCTATTACGTTCAATTAGTAGATCAATAAGTGAATTGTTGACTAAATTTGAAAGAACTTACTTAATAGTTGAATCATTTTGAAAAAACATTGTGTTATTTAAATGGGTGTTTTGTTTTATCACCACACAATTACTTAGTTGAAGGATATATTAAACTACAAATGATATGTTGAAAAAATAATAATCTTATCACATGATTTTACCACATTCAATTGCATCCTCATCACTCCTCACAACTTTAAATATTATAATTTTTAAATTAAAATTCCAATAATGATGATTCAAAATTGGTTTAAATATGAAAATTTAAAGTTCCATAAATCATAGTCATCACTTGATTAATTCCAATTTTCTTAAGCTCATTCCCAAGTAAAAAGGCATGGAATTGTATATTCTTGAATATAATTCTTAATTTTTTTTTTGTAACACCATATTTACAAGTTGATTTTTAATACCTTCATCAATTTGCATCCTATTTTTTTTCAATTGAATCTTAATCCAATTGTTAAATTGAATTAAATTTCAATTCAATTTGATTGAAACAAAAAATATCATTAAATTTAGGGTGGTTTAAATATGTACATATAGAATTTTAAAAACTAGATAATAATAAAATGAAAAAAAAACTCCTTGATATAATACTTCCTAAACAATACCTTATTTGAAGCACCATAAAATTATAACACACAATGTCCTCCTTGGGACATATGTCCAAAAATCAAAGTAGGTGTTTGTGAAAACACAACACTAAGTGAAATTTACAATTGGACACATTATTTGGATTCAAAAAAATGTTTGAACCAAGTTTTCCTTGATACTTTGGGATTGCTAAAAACATTATTCCTTATAAACCTAAGCTTATTTGCAACCATATGGGAATGTGGTTTTGACATTTACATATTGTTTTTTTCGAAGTCAAATTTTTATCTATTTAAGACATATTAAACTTGATAAAAAATAGTTGTATAGAAGTAAAGTTAGGTAAGTCGTGATGATGTTCAAAATAGCTCACCCCATTGCAATGAATGACTAAATATTATAAATATCAGCAAAAGAAAGCCCATTATGTATAATGAAGGGGGAAAATAAAAGTGTGCCTATTTTCAGAATTAAAAAAAGGGCAAGGATGGTAGCCCAACTATATTTTTCAATTAACAAAAGAAAAGGGGAAAGGGGAAAAAAGAGGGTGTGGGTTTAGGGGAGGAGGTGTGGCACACTATGGCCTTGCCATTTACATTTTAAAGTATGGCAAGGCCTTGCGAAAGAAGAATTATGGAAACTCAAATATTTCACCACCGAAAATTATCATCTTCAAAAAATCCTCTAAAAAAAACCAAAATCCTTCTAAAAATTACCAAAATCCTTCAAGATATGATAACTCTATAACTAATATCAAGTTTCAACACAAGCCAAAAAAACCATCTTTCAAA